>Ga0209457_1000009_pt1 | contig 95030 bp, 68 predicted proteins | sample WorMetHEROISLAND_5_FD_187410 | JGI IMG/M metagenome (GOLD analysis project Ga0209457, IMG submission 187410) | Marine gutless worms symbiont microbial communities from Max Planck institute for Marine Microbiology, Germany - Olavius sp. 5 HERON... ... | reverse complement strand
CACCCGCGCCCCTCCCCGCCGACAGCCTCGCCGCCAAGGCCCCCGGCGCCCGTCAACATGCCCCGCCAATGCGCCGCATCACGAAACCGAGTCGGGGTCTCGGGAGGCCTGCTCCAGCTCGTGGTGAAGCGTGTCGAGATCCGCCCCGCCCGCCATCATCCGGACAAGCTGCTCCAACGGCAGCTCGTCTTTGGCGTAGTCGCCGTACACCTGGCCCCGCCGCAAGATCACGAAGTGATCGCCCACCGGGTAGGCGTGATGGGGGTTGTGTGTGATGAAGATGACCCCGATCCCCCGGTTCCTCGCCTGCAGGATGTACTTCAACACCACACCCGCCTGCTTCACCCCCAGAGCCGCCGTCGGCTCGTCGAGGATGAGCACCTTGGCCCCGAAGTACACGGCGCGGGCGATCGCCACCGACTGCCTCTCGCCTCCCGACAACGTCCCCACCGGCTGGTCCGGGTCGCGGATGTCGATGCCCATCTTCGCCAGCTCCTCGACCGTCGTCTTCTTGGCGAAGTCGATGTCGAAACGGCCCGCCCCCTTCGTCGGCTCGGCCCCCAGGAAGAAGTTCCTCCACACCGCCATCAGCGGGATCATCGCCAGGTCCTGGTAGACCGTGGCGATCCCGTGGTCGAGGGCGTCCCGCGGCGAGGAGAAGTCCATCGGGTTGCCGTCGAACAAGTATTCGCCCTCGCTGGGCCGGTGCACCCCGGCCAACACCTTGATCAACGTCGACTTGCCCGCCCCGTTGTCCCCCAACAGGCAGGTGACCTCGCCCGCCCGCACGAAGGCGGACACGTCCTTCAACGCGATGACGCTCCCGAAGAACTTGGACACCCCCTTGATCTCCAAGAGAGGCGCCCCGTTGACGGTCACCGCTGCGCCGCCCTCCGCCATCGTCGCGCCGTCACGCCCGGTCATCGTTGCGCCGCCTTTCTCCTCACGTAGTTGTTGAAGATCACCGCTATCACCAACACCCCTCCAACGAACACCTGGAACCAGTCGCCGTCGACCCCGGTGATGATGATCCCCTGCTGCACCATCGCGAAGATGAGTGCGCCGAATGACGCCCCGATCGCCGACCCGTAGCCGCCGGTGAGCAACGTCCCCCCGATCACCACGGCGATGATTGCGTAGAACTCCTGGAGCCTCCCCCGCAGGGTGTCGGCGCCGGTGAACTGCACCGCCTGGATCACCGCCACCAGGAAACCGGCGAACGCCGTGGTCACGAACAGGGCGATCTTGGTGCGACTCACCGGGACGCCCTGGTTTCGGGCGGCTGCGGCGTCGCCGCCCGAGCCGAATATCCAGTTGCCCTGCTTCGTCCTGAGGAGGACCCAGGTGGCGACAAGGGTCACGGCCACCCACCAGAGGATCGAGATGCGAAACGACGACCCGAAGAAGGTGATCTCCTGGGCGAAGATCCGGTCGGCGAGGCCGAACCCCTCCGCCTCGTCGAGAGCGCCGAGCTGAGTCCGGTTGGTACGCAACCGGGTCAAGGCCACCGTCAACCCGCGGAATATGAAGAGAGTGGCCAACGTGATGATGAACGAGGGCAAGCCGGTCGACATCACCAAGGCGCCGTTGAAGAAACCGGTGAGCAGGGCGATCACCAAGGCGACCAGGATCGCCGGCCAGAGCGACCACCCGAAGCCGCCCGCCTCCGCCGGGAACACCAGCACCATGATCGTCATCCCGGCGAACCCGACGATCGAGCCCACCGACAAGTCGAACTCGCCGCCGATCATCAACAGGGCCACGGCGACGGCGAGGATCCCCAAGGGCGCCGCCCTGTTGAGGATGGCCGCCGTGGTGGCCCAACTCACGAAGTTGTTGTCGAACGCGACGACGGCGAAGAACGCCCACACCAGCACCGTCCCGACGACGGCGCCCAACTCGGGCCGTGACAACAACCCGCCGAGGCGGCTCACCTCCCGGAGTCGCTCGTCCTCTTGCGGGGCCGGGGCCGTCTTCTCTTCTTGCGTCGCCACGCCGTCCTCCTCTCGGATCGGCTCGGGGGCGGGGAAGTCCCGCCCGCCCCCGAACCTACCGCATCATCGCAACCCTTGCTCCGAGAACTCGATCACATCCGCCGCCACGTCGGCCGTGACGAGCTGCGGGCCGGTGAGGATCACCCGCCCCACGCTCCCCAACGGGAGCGCGCCCGTCTCCAAGTACTTGGTGAGCAACACAACCGGCAGGTAACCCTGCAGGTACTGCGCCTGGTCGATGGCGAACAGCATGTTCCCGCCTTCGATCTCCTCAAGCACGCGAGGCGACATGTCGAACGTCGCGAACTTGATCTCGCCCAAAAGGCCCGCTCCCTCCAGCGCGGCCAGGGTCGGCTCGGCGCCGGTGGGGCCGAGGGTCAGGACGCCGTCGACAGGGTTGGCCTGCAACGCTCCCGAAACGGTCTCCTGCGCTCCGGTCGGGTCGGCGAGGTCGACGGGGATGACGTCGATGTCGACGCCGAGACCGTCCTCGAAGCCCTGGCAACGTTGGTCGAGCGCCACGTTGCCCACCTCTTGGTTGATGCAGATGGCGCTGCCAACGCCTTCGGCGGCGAAACGCTGGCCCGCGATGAGCCCCGCCTCGTACTCGGTCTGCCCGACATGCACCATGACGCCGAGGCCGGCGAACGCCTCGCTGCCCGAGTTCATCGAGATCACCGGTATCCCTGCGGCGACCGCGGCCTCGATCTGGTCGCCGAGCGCGTCGGCGTCGGGGATCGTCACCACCAACCCGTCGGGCTGGGAGGCGACCGCGGCTTCGATGATCTGGCTCATCTCCACCATGTCGAACGTGCCGGGCGCTTGGTACTCCACCTTCACACCCATGTCGTCGGCGGCGTCGGTGACGCCCTTGGCGGCCACCGACCAGAACGGGTCGGACGCCTGCCCGTGGGACACCACCACGAAGCGGTAGCCCCGCTGGGCGCCGCCGCCTCCTCCATCCTCAGTTCCTTCGCCCGCCGTCGTGGCGGCGCCGTCGTCGCTTGCGCAGGCCGCGAGCGCCAAGACGGCGGTAAACGCAACGCATAGCTTTCGTCTCATCCTCTTCTCCCTTCTCACGGCCCACTTCCTGTAGGCCTGCTCTCCCCGCCTTGAGGCGGGAAACCGGTGATCGTCCGCAAGTACTCGACGCTTCTCCTCGCGTCGGAGATCGGCCCCGCCCCCTCCGGCGGGATCTCAGCCAAAGCGACGTCCTGCTCAAGCACATACCAGCCCTCGTAGCCGGACGACTCGAGCTCGCCGATGAAACCCTCGATGTCGATAGCCCCCCGGCCGAGGGGCCTGAACAACCCGTCGATGACCGCCCGCCGGAAGGTGAGGTCGCCGCTGCGCACCTTCTCGGCCTTCGCCGCGTCGACGTCCTTGAGATGGACGTGGGCGACCCTCCCACGAGCCGCCCTTGCCGTCGCCGCCGGGTCGGCCCCGCCCAGGTGGAGGTGCCCCGTGTCGAGGCAGAGCTCGACGTCGCTCTCCTCCAACAGCCGATCAAGGTGATGAGGGCGCTCGACGGCCATCCCCCAATGCTGATGCAGGGCGAGCGCCAGCCCGTGGTCGCCCGCTACGGCTTGCGCCCGCCTCAGGTTCGTCAGGAAGATCTCCCACTCGCCCTCGCTCATCTCGACCGAGGTGTCGTAGCCGACATGATGGGTGGACGGCCCCAACACGAGGATCGTCGAGCCGCAACCGGCCAGTGCCTTCGAGGCTCGCTCGACGCGGGCGAGCTGCTCCTCGGCCCGGTCGGCCCGGTGCAACAACGCGGGCACGAACCCCCCGATCAACTTCAAGCCTCTCTCCTCGAGGGCCGCCCCCAGCTCGTCGGGGTCGTCGGGCAGGAAGCCGTCGGGGCCCGACTCGGTCGCCCGGAGGCCGATCTCGGCCATCTCCGCCAACACGCGGTCGGGCGGCATCAGGCTGCCCCACCCCGGCGACCCGTCGACGCCCCAGGTGATGGGGGCGCCGGCGACCCGCTCCATGACGCCCCTCCCGGCCATGCCGCCCCTCCCCATCTCGCCGCTCGGCCCGTTGGCGCCGCCGCTCACCGGATCTCTCCCGGCGCCACGGGCCTGCGCTCCCGGCGGGACAGGTCGCACGCCAACGCGACTCTCAAGGCCTCCCGGGCGTCCTCAGGCGTGCAGGGGCTGGCCCTCTCCCCCGCGGCCACCTCGAGGAACGCTTCAATCTCCGCCCGGTACGCAGCCCCGAACCGGTCGAGGAACGTCTTGGGTACCGGCTCGACCGGGCCGGGGACGCCGTCCTCAACCGACCGGAGCGGCAAAGCGGCGTCCAAGCCGACCGAGACGCTGTCCCCGTCGCCGAACAACTCCATCCGCACATCGTGGCCCACCGGGTCGCGGCGGGCGCCCGACATGAGGGCCTTCGCCCCGCCGCTGAGCGACAACAACACCACACCCGTGTCGACGGGGCGCTCCGACCCGAAACCGTCCGCCACGGCCCTGAGCCCGTCGGCGTACACCTCGACGGCCTCCTCGCCCGTCACAAACCGGATGGCGTCGAAGTCGTGGATGAGAGTGTCGCGGAAGACCCCCGCATCGCTGTACCCGACGGGCGGAGGCTCATGGTCGTGGGTCGTGGTCCGCACCGAGTAGAGGCGGCCGAGAGAGCCGTCGTCGACCAGCCGCTTCGCCCTCCGGTAGCCGGAGTCGAACCTCCTCTGAAAACCGATCTGTGCCGGCGTCCCCGTCTCGCCGAGGAGGCCGACCAGCGCATCGGCCGTCTTCAGATCGACTGCCATGGGCTTCTCGCAGAACACGGGGACCCGCCACTCGGCGGCCAAGCGCAACATCGGGGCGTGCGCCTCGACGGCCGCGGCGATCACCATCGCGTCAACACGCCCGGCCAAGTCCGCGGCGCTCCCCGCGGCGGCCCCGCCGACTTCCCTCGCCGTCGCCTCGGCCCTCTCCACCGCCGGGTCGACGACGACGACTTCGGAGACCTTTCCGCTCCCGGCCAACGAGCGTGCGTGAAGGGCCCCGATCCTCCCAGCGCCGATCAGCCCAACTCTCACATCGCCGGCTCCTTGCCGAAATCGCGGGAGCCCCGCCCGGCGCCGCAGAGTCCGCTGGCGGGACGTCCCGAACACGCCGATCCTATACTGCTCGCCGCGCCGTCCGCAAAGCGGCCCCGGAGGCGAGATTGTCGAGAGCCTGGTTTGTGCGAACGCCGCCGGATCGCCCGGCCGGCCCACAGCTCGCCCGGCGCCGAGGCGAGATATGACTTCGAGCGTCGGGATCGGGGTTGTCGGGCTCGGTTGGATGGGCCAGGCGCACTCCCGCTCCTATCGCCGCATCCCCATGCACTTCCCCGAGCTGGGCGTCGCCCCGGAGCTGGTCGCCGCCGCCGACATCAACCCGGAGCGGGCGGCGGCCGCCCAGGAGAGGCTCGGGTTCGCCCAGGCGACGACGGACTGGCGCGAGGTGATCGGCCACCCCGGCGTCGATGCGGTCGTCATCGCCGCCCCCAACAAGGCCCACCGGGAGATCGTCGAGGGGGCGGCTGCGGCCGGGAAGGCGATCTTCTGCGAGAAGCCCGTCGGCGACGCGCCGGAGGCCACCGCGGCCATCGAGCGGGCGGCCCGGGAGGCGGGCGTGATCACCGGGGCGGGCTACAACTACCGGTGGGCCCCGATGGTGCAGCACCTGAAAGGCCTGGTGTCGGCGGGCAGGCTCGGCGAGATCACCCACTACCGCGGCCGGTTCTTCACCATGTACGGGCGCGACCGGCTCGGCGCCTTGAGCTGGCGCTACTCCCAGGAGGAAGCCGGCTACGGGGCCCTCACCGACATCATGTCCCACGCCATCGACATGGCCCACAACCTGGCCGGCCCGATCTCACGGGTCGTGTCCGTCAAGGAGATCTTCGTCAGGGAGCGGCCGCTCCCGAGGCCGGGGGCCCGCACCCACTACGACCGCGGCGCGCCCGGCGACCCGACCGGCGAGGTCACCAACGAGGACTACGTCGCCGCCCTCGTCGAGTTCGAAGGCGGGGCTCGGGGGACGCTGGAGGCCGACCGATCCATCTTCGGGCCGCAGAGCGAGATGGCCTTTGAGCTGAACGGGTCCCGGGGGGCGGCGGCGTGGAGCCTGGAGACGATGAACGAGCTGCAGCTCCACCTGCCCGAGGAGAGCCCGGCCGACGGTTACATCCGCGTCCTCTCCGGCGAAGCCTTCCCCCACCACGGGAGCATCGTCCCCGGCGGCGGCAACCCGATCGGTTATGAGGACCTCAAGCTGATCGAGGCTCTCGAGTTCCTGCGGTCGGTCGCCTCCGGCGAGCAGGGCCCGGTGGGGCTGGCCGCCGCCCTCGCCGTCGCCGAGGTGGAGGCCGCCATGACCCGCTCTTGGGCCTCGGGCCGGTGGGAGGCCGTGACCGCCCTGACCGCCGACCGTGAGACGGTGACGAGATGAAGACCGTGAGGCTCACCGCGGCCCAGGCGATAGTCAGGCGCCTGATCGCCCAGCGCACGGTGATCGACGGCCGGGAGGCGCCCCTCTTCGCAGGCGTCTTCGCCATCTTCGGGCACGGGAACGCGGTCTCGCTCGCCGAGGCCCTCCACCCGGTGCGCGACTCGCTGCCCACCTGGCGGGGGCACAACGAGCAGTCGATGGCCCTGGCCGCCGTGGCCTTCGCCAAGGCGAGGCGCCGCCGCCAGATCATGGTCGCCTCGTCCTCGGTGGGCCCGGGGTCGACGAACATGGTCACCGCCGCCGCCGTCGCCCACGCCAACCGCCTCCCCCTGCTCATCCTCAGCGGGGACAGCTTCCAGCACCGGCTCGTCGACCCGGCGCTCCAGCAGATCGAGCGGTTCGACAACCCGTCCACGACGGTCAGCGACACCTTCCGCCCCGTCACCCGCTACTGGGACCGCATCACCAGGCCCGAGCAGGTCATCCAGACCCTGCCGCAGGCGATCGCCGTCATGTTGGACCCCGCGGAGTGCGGCCCGGCGTTCATCGGGCTGCCCCAGGACATCGCCGCCGAGGCGTTCGACTACCCGCTCGCGTTCTTCGACAAGAAGGTGTGGCGCATCCGGCGGCCGGGCCCCGACCCGAGGGACATCGAGGAGGCGGCGAAGATCCTGGCCGGGGCCGAGAAGCCGCTGATAATCAGCGGAGGCGGCGCCCGATACTCCGGCGCCGAGGCGACCCTCGCCACGTTCGCCGAGAGCCGCCGCATCCCCGTCGCCGAGACGACGGCGGGTAGGGCCGCCCTCCTCGCCGACCACCCCGCCCTCGTGGGCCCCATCGGCGTCACCGGCGCCGCGTCGGCCAACGCAATGGCCGCCGACGCCGATGTCGTCCTGGCGGTGGGGACCCGGCTGCAGGATTTCACAACCGGGTCGTGGTCGGTGTTCCGCAACGAGTCGATGACCCTCATCTCCATCAACGCGGCTCGTTTCGACGCGGTCAAGCGCCAGGCGGTCTCGGTCGTCGGCGACGCCGACGTCTGCCTGCGCAGCCTGGACCGCGCCCTCGGCGACTACCGGGCTCCGGAGGCCTGGCCGGCTCGGGGCGCCGATGAGCGCGACAAGTGGCGCGCCCACCTCGACGAGATCGTGTCCGCCGAGAGCGATCCCCCCTCGTACGCCCAGGTGGTTAGGGCGATCAACGACATCTGCGACGACGACGACTATCAGGTCACCGCCTCGGGCGGGTTGCCCGGCGAGTTGAACATGGGCTGGCGATCGAAGTCGATCGGGTCGTTCGACGGCGAGTACGGGTACTCGTGTATGGGGTATGAGATCGCAGGCGCCTGGGGGGCGAAGATGGCCCTGCCCGACCGGGACGTCATCTGCTGGGTGGGCGACGGCGCCTACCTGATGATGAACTCCGACATCAACTCGACGGTGATGACGGGGCACAAGGTCATCTTCATCGTCTGCGACAACGGCGGGTTCGCGGTGATCAAGCGCCTGCAGGTGGGCACGGGCGGCGAGGAGTTCAACAACATGCTCAGCGCGTCCAGGCAGGTGCGCTCCGCGCCGGTCGACTTCGTGTCGCACGCCCGCTCGATGGGCGCCCTGAGCGAGAAAGCGACTTCCATCGACGAGCTGAAGGCCGCCTTTGGCCGGGCCAAGGAGGCCGACCGGAGTTATGTGATCGTGATCGATACGGCACCGGGCGAGTGGACCGAGGGCGGCGCCTGGTGGGAGGTCGGGGTGCCCGAGGTGTCGGGCCGGGCGCCGGTGAGAGCCGCCAGGGCCGAGCTCGAGGCGGAGAAGAAGCGCCGGCGGGCGGGGATCTGACCCGATGGCCGCCCCCGCCCTCGACCTGGTGTGCCTGGGGCGGGTGAACGTCGACCTCTACGCCGAGCAGGAGGGGGCGCCGCTGGAGGATGTCCGGTCGTTCCGCAAGTACGTCGGGGGCAGCGCCGGGAACATCTGCTTCGGGACCGCCCGGCTCGGGTTGCGGAGCGCCATGGTGTCGAGGGTGGGCGACGAGCAGATGGGGACCTTCATCCGCGACGAGCTGGCCGCGGCGGGCGCCGACGTGAGCCGCCTCCGATCGGATCCGGAGAGGCTGACGGGGCTGATAACAGTCGCCGTGCGGGAGTCCGACGGGTTCCCCCGCATCTTCTTCTATGAGAACACGGCCGACATGGCGACCGACGAGTCGGACATCGACCCGGCCCACATCGCCTCGGCCCGGGCCCTCCTCATAACCGGGACGTTCCTCTCCCGCGCCAACCTTGAGGCGGCCACCAAGAAGGCCGTCGGGGCCGCCAAGGCGGCGGGCTGCCGGGTTGTGCTCGACGTGGACTACCGGCCGGTCCTCTGGGGGGTCGCCGGCCACTCCCAAGGCGGGGAGATGGCCGCCCCCAGCCGGGCCGCCACCACGGCGGTGCAGTCCGTCCTGCCCGACTGCGACCTGATCGTCGGGACGGAGGAGGAGATCCGCCTCGCCGGCGGCTCGGACGACACGCGGGCGGCCGCGGCGCGCATCCGGGAGCTGTCGAGCGCGGTGATCGTCGTCAAGGTCGGCCGCCGCGGGTGCCTCATCCTCGACGGGCCGGCGCCCGACGACCTTGAGGACGGGACGTTGGTCCCCGGGACGCCCGTCGAGGTCGTCAACTCGACCGGCGCCGGCGACGCGTTCATGAGCGGGTTCCTCAGGGGGTGGCTGCGGGGCGAGCCGCTGGAGAGGTGCGGCCAACTCGGGAACGCCTCCGGCGCGCTGGTCGTCTCCCGCCACGGGTGCGCCCCGGCCATCCCCTCCTGGGAGGAGCTTGAGCACTTCATGGGCCGAGCGGGGGGCCTGACCCGCCCCGCCGAGGACGACTGGCTGGCTCATCTCCACAACGTGGCCGGCCGGCGCGGGGAGCTGCGGAAGCTGTGTGTGCTGGCGGCCGACCACCGTTGGCAGCTCGAGGAGGCGGCCGCCGAGAGCGGGGCATCGCCGGACGCGATCGGGGGCCTCAAGCGCCTGATCGTCGGGGCTTTCCTGGATGTCGCCCCCGGCAGGGACTGCGCCGGCGTCCTCTTGGACGACAAATACGGCGGCGGCCTGTTCGAGGAGCTGACCGGGGCCGGCGTGTGGGTGGGGCGGGCCGTGGAGGAGGCGAAGTCGATTCCCTTCCGGTTCGAGGGCGGGCCCGACGTGGAGTCGACCATGCGGCCGTGGCCGACCGATCACGTCGCCAAGGTGATGGTCTACGCCCACCCCGACGACGCTGAGGCGACGCGAGCCTCCCAGGCGCGGAGGCTCAGGCGCCTGGCCGGGGCGTGCCGCTCCCAGGGCCGCGAGCTGCTGGTCGAGCTGCAGGCGCCGCCGGGCGAGAGGTACGGGCCGGGCGGGGCGGCCCCCATGCTGGAGTGGGTCTACTCGGCGGGGGTCAGGCCCGACCTGTGGAAGCTCCCACCCAGCCCCGAGCCGGCCGCCTGGCGCGCCGTCGGCGAGGTGATCCGCGAAAACGACCCGCACTGTCGGGGAGCGCTCGTGCTGGGCGGGGCCTCGAGCAAGGCGGGGCTGGAGAAGGCTATGGCGGCCGCCGCCGCCGAGCCTGCGGTGATGGGGTTCGCCGTCGGGCGGGCCGTGTTCGCCGAGCCCGCCGCCCGGTGGCTCGGGGGCGAGATCGGCGACGACGACCTCGCGGCGGCCGTGTCCCGCGCCTACATGGGCCTGGTCGGCGCCTGGCACGGGCTGAGGGGAGACCGATGACCTACTCGGGCGCCGACCTTCACCTGCCCCTCGGGAGCTGCCCCGACGGGGCCGACCCCGTAGTCGTCACGCCGGAGAGCGCCCGGTGGGCCTACTCGGGCCTGCGGGTGCTGCGACTGGCGCCGGGCGAGGCCCGGGTCATCGAGACAGGCGAACATGAGATGGCGGTGCTCCCGCTGAAGGGCGGATGCACGGTCGAGGCGGAGGGTCGCCGGTTTGAGCTTGAGGGCCGCGAGTCGGTCTTCGCGCGGGTCAGCGACTTCGCCTATGTGCCGATGGGCGCCGAGTTGCGCATCGCCTCGACGGGGGGAGGCGAGTTCGCCTTGGCGACGGCGAAGGCGACCCGCAAGATGGCGCCCGCCTACGGGCCGGCCGAGGAGGTTGAGGTGTCGGTGAGGGGAGCGGGGGCCGCGTCGCGGCAGATCACCGACTTCCTCATGGCGGGCGTCGGGATGGCCGACAAGCTGCTGGCCGTCGAGGTGATAACGCCAGCGGGCAACTTCTCGTCTTTCCCGCCGCACAAACACGACACCTGGGACCCGGAGGCGCCGGAGGCCGAGCTGGAGGAGATTTACTACTTCGAGTTCTCCGGCGAGGGCGGGTACGGCCTGTTCCACCAGTGGAAGGAGGGCGAGTTCGCCATGACCGAGGTGGTGAGGCCCGGCGACGTGGTGCTTTGCCCCTACGGCTACCACGGCCCGACGGCGGCGGTCCCCGGGCATCACATGTTCTTCCTCAACGTGATGGCGGGCCCGGGGGACGAGCGGGTCTGGCATGCGACCGACGACCCGGCGCAGGCCTGGGCACGCCGGGCGTGGGAGGGCGGGGACCAAGACGGCAGGCTGCCGATGACGTCACACGAGGGGATCGTCGGGGGGTGAAAGCCGGAGTTGTCGGCGTGGGGAGGCTGGGCTCTCTGTTGGCGCGGGCATTGGCGGCCCACCCGGCGGTTGACGGGCTGGTCTTGGCGGGCGGCGGGAGCGACCGCGCCGAGACGCTGGCGGCGGAGTTGGGGCAGAGAGCGGCGCCCTCGGCCCGAGACGCCTTCGAGGCGACCGACGCTGCGGTGATCGCCGCGCCGACGTCGGCTCACCTCGAGTTGATCGTCGCCGCCGCTGCCGCCGGGCTGCCGATCTTCTGCGAGAAGCCCATTGCCCTGAATCTCCGCGACGCGGACGCGGCGATCGAGGCGGTCGAGAGCGCCGGGGTCCCGATGCAGGTCGGCTTCCAGAGGAGGTTCGACGCGGGGTATATGCGGGCGCGTCGGCTGGTCCGGTCCGGCGCCCTGGGCGACGTCTACCTGTTGCGGACGGCGAGCCACGACCCCCGACCCAGCCCTGCCTCGTTCGTCGCCGCCTCGGGGGACCTGTTCGTCGATCTCCTGATTCACGACTTCGACGCCATGCGTTTCGTCACCGGCCAGGAGATCGAGGAGGTCCATGCGACGGGTGAGGCATCTTTCGCCGCATTCGACGTCTACCGCGAGCGGGGCGACTTCGGCGTGGGGGCCACCGTCGCTCGGATGAGCGGAGGGGCGACCGGCGTTCTCACCGGCGCCAGGCACAACCCCGACGGACATGACGTTCGGATGGAGATCTTCGGGTCTCGGGGCGCCGTGGCGGTGGGGGCGGGCGAGCGGTCCCCGCTGCGGCCCGTCGAGACGGTGGGTGAATCCCCGCCGGCCGAGGCCCCGCCGGCCGAGGCCTACCGCGACTTCCTCGATCGTTTCGCCCCGGCCTACCGGGCCGAGATGGACGCTTTCGTGGGCCTGGCTCTCGGCGAGGCGCCCAACCCGTGCCCTCCAGCGGAGGCTCGCTCCGCGTTTGTCGCCGCTCTCGCCGCCTCGCAGTCGGCGAGGGAGAACCGACCCGTCGCCTTGTCGGAGCTCGGATGACCTACGGCGTGAACGTCGCCCGGAAGCGCTCCAGCGCCGCTTCGGGCTCCGACTGCGCCCACGCCTCCAAGCCGACCGGCCCGGTGTAGCCGAGGTCGTCGAGGGCCCGGGCGACGGCCGGGTAGTGGATCTCCCCGCCGGCTATCGCCGCGCGGCCGGGCACGTCGGCGACCTATATCTCGCCGATGTGGGGGAGGCATCGCTCAATCAGCTCGATCAGGTTCCCCTCCCCGATCTGGGCGTGGTACAGGTCGAGGTTCATCCGGAGATGCGGGTTGCCGACGGCCGCGACGAGGCTGTGGGTGTCGGCGGCCCGGGCGAAGGGGGTCCCGGGGTGATCGACGGCGGTGTTGAGGTTCTCCAAGGTGAACACCCGGCCTGCGCTCTCCCCGAGGGCGGCGACCCGGTCGAGGGTGCGGAGAGCGGCGAGCCACATGGCGGGAGTGGTCGCAGGGCGGGGCGCGACTGGTAGGCCGTCGGCGCCGAGCCCGGCGCCGTGCAGGTTGAGGCGGGGGCAGTCGAGCCGCTCGGCGACAGCGAGAGACTCGGTGGCCGTGGACAGCAGCTCATCGGCCCCGGCGGGGTCGACGAGGTCGCCCCGGAGGTAGCCGGTCATGTTGGAGAACTCGGCTCCCGTTGCGGCCAGAGCCTCTATGTCCTTGGCGGACCAGTCCCAGATCTCGACCATGAACCCCGCCGCGTCGATGCGGTGCACGCGCTCGACGAAGGGAAGGCCGGTGAAGGCCATCTCCGCGCAGACAGCAAGCCGGAAGCCCATGACCACACGCTACCGGTCATCGATGAGGAGGACTCCGGCAACGCCGCCGCCGCTGCGCGGCTACCAGGTCGGACCAGTCCCGGGTCAGGCGCATGAGGAAGCACCAGGGGAGGCCCCAACGGCGGGACACCTCCCGGATCGACATGACCGCATTTGTTCTTGACGAGTTGACGAGCCAGCCGCGCAGTTCACATGGGCGCCGCGACCCATCGCCGACCTCGGGGCGGTCCACCCGAGAACCGCTCGCCGCACTCGCCGCAGGAGAACCGGCGGCGGGCCCACAACAGGGTCGTGGGACGACCCGCCGTCCTCAGGTCATGCGCCTTCCACCCGCCGCCGACGCGGTGCAGCTTCCCGCCCTCACGCCGTGGGGAACCCGCAGGTGGGGGCAACGGACCGCAGTCCGGGTGTCGCCGACCTCGACGACCAGGCGCGCAGGTCAGGTCCACGATGACGTCGAGGACCCTCATCCGACGCAGGTGAAGTCGGATCCGCGTGGCACCAGGGCTCATCAGAGCTCTTCTGCATGTGGATCACCGAGTATCGAGGGGCTCCGACAATCAGAGCGGCATTTCCGCCGCCTAATCCCACGTCACCGCGCAGTCTCAGAGAGTTTCATCGGCCAGACTCGTCTTGCCGCCTCCGGTGTCTGACGACGAGGCCCGACCCAACGATCAAGAGCGCCAATCCTACCAGCAAGTAATCTCCGGCTCGGGTGCCGGTAAACGGTAGCGCTGCCGTGATGACAGTTGCCTCACCGGTGTTGTTGGATATCGACGTATCCGGGTTAGGCCCTTGAGACGCGACGCTGGCCCGATTGACCGTCGGCTCGCCTGTCGCCACCGCGACCTTGACCGCGATCTCGATCACAGCCGATTCACGTCAACGTCTCGCCCGGGCCCAGGGTCGCCGGGTAGGCCCGGTCACAGGAAGGAGAGCTCAAATCAAGCATCGTGTCCTTCAACGTCACATCGGTCAACATGACGTTCCCGTCGTTCACCGCTGTGAGGGTGTAGACGAGGGTGTCGCGCAGCGTGACCGACTCCGACCCGTCCTCATCGACGTTGGCGGCCGTCTTCGACAGGGAGATAGACGGATTCTGCGTCAGGGTGAGCCAATGACTGCCCGTATCGGTGACATCGTCAGCGGGGTCGGTCTGGTCGCCGCCCGGACCCTCCACCCTCACCTTCCCCGTGTTGAAGATGCGTCCCCTGTCAACGTCGTCCTGAGTCACCGTGTAGTCAGCGGAGCACCTCATCGTCGCCTCGGGCGCCAGCTCCGAGCCTAGGACCGGGATACAGGCGAAGTTCCGCAGCCCGTCGAGATCATCGGTCACCATGCCATTGCTCAGAGTGACGTTCCCCGTATTCTCCACCACAAGATCAAAGAAGACGTCGACTCCAAGGCCGAGGTCGCCGAGATACGCCGAGCCCTTCGTGATCGTGATCCCCGGCTTCTGCGGGACCGCGACCGCCTCGCTGTCGGAGCCGGTGATATCGTCAGTGGGGTCGGTCGGGTCGCCGCCCGGACCCTCAGCCCTCGCCTCCGCACGGTTGAGGATCTCCCCGGCGTCCACGTTCTCCTGGGTCACCGTGTAGTCAGCGGTGCACGTCATCGTCGCGTTCGGCGCCAGGTCCGAACCCAGGACCGGGTCACAGCCCAGGACCGACAGGCCGTCGAGCGGGTCCGACACCATGACATTCGTCAGGATGACGTTCCCCGTGTTCTGCGCCACGAACTGATATGTGAGCACGTCTTTGACCGAGACGTCGGACGACCCGTCGTCATCGGCGTTCGACAACATGGTCTTAGCCAACGTGACCTGTGGGTCCGGCGGCGGATGCACCTGAACGGTGTGAGTGTCCCAGTTCGCGAACTCGGATTTGGTCGCCGACGATCACGACATAAGTCGCCGTGCACGTCAACGTCGCGTTTAGCTTGAGTTTGAGCGGGAGCGTGTCCAGGTCACAAGTGAAAGCGGAGAAGTCCTTGTCCCATACGTCAACAAGCGGATCCCGCAAGTGGTTCTTTTTGATCTTGTCGTCGTGATGGTTCTCCACCACGAACGTGTAAGTCAACGTATCCCCAGCGGTCACATTACCGGAGACGTCGGCGTCGCCGGTGAGAGCGCTACTCTTGTCCACGGTGATCTCGGGGTCGGGTGGAACCGCAGTGGAGACAGTGGCTTCGACCTCAATCAGAGCGCCGTTGGGGTCTATAGCGCTTGCCGTCGCCGTGTTCACCACCTCCCCCAAATGGAGAGTGTGCTCGTCCACATCGACCTTCGACGTGCAGGTCATCGAGTCGCCGGGCGCCAGCGTGGCAGGGTCGTCGGGCTCGCACTTGGGATTATCCATCCCCGGAAGCGGGTCGAGCACCTCGACATCTGAGAGAACGACACTCCCGTTGTTGGTCACCTCGAACGTGTAGTGGAGCTCATCGCCAAATGAGAGGACTCCGTTCTTGTCGTCGTCCTTGTTAGTCGTCTGAGTCTTGACGAACGTGAGCGAGGTTGAGTCCTGGCTCAGCGCCGGGCTCGGGGTGGGTAGGATCAAGAGGGTAGCCGCCGCGACCGTCGCCATCGCCGCCGCCGTCACGCCTCCCAGGACGTCTTGGGTGTTTCGCCAAATAGTCAGCTGCACAAGGCTCTTCTCATCGCGCCGGGCAACGGCGACATGAAAACCCAATATCGGCAGAGTCCAATCCCGACTTGATGACTCCGCGGGACTTGCGCGCCGTTCGCCTTCGGGGGCGGCTCAGCCGGGCGGCGAGTCCCAGGCGCGGCAACCACCGACACCGGACCTTGTTTGGCGTTGGACTGCCCGAGTCGGGCGCCCACCCGGCTATCACCGTTGACGCCTCTGAGGGGATCAACGCCATCGCCCGTCGTGGGGGAATCGTCGCAGTCGCTGGTTGTGTACGCGTAGAAGGCCTCGGGCGACCCCCGGCGAGAGAAGGATGGGAACGGCGACCGCCGTCATCGTCGCCCACGCGGCGACACCTATTCGGCGAACCGCCCGCCGGGTGGGGCCGCGGTCACCGCCCGAGATTCACCAGCGACTCGGGCGCCTTCCGCACATACCACCTCATGCACTCCGACCCGGTCCGCTTCGCCCATCGGTGTTGCGGCTCTATCAAGCGGCCCGAGAGCGCGGCGATCCGCTCGTCAAGCACCGCTCTCTCCCCCGGCCAGTACTCCTCCGCCCGCCCCGACGCCAGTTCCTCGTACCTGAAGAACAGGTACGCATACAGATCGGCGAGCTGGAGCAGGTCGACATGGTGGGACTTCGCAGTGAAAGCGCTGTCGATCACTTGGTCGAGCCGGCCGTTGCCGTCGACGCGGCCGTAGTAGTCGTCCGTCCACGGAGGAGGCTCGGCGAGCAGCTCCGCCATTCGATCGACCTGCATCTTGTTCTCGTCGAAAACCACCACAGCGCGGCCCTTGTTCTGAGGCCGTTTCTGGCCCTCCCGCTGAAGCTGGAGGACAAGGTGCAGCGCCAGAGACCTCCATGTGTCGATCCCCTTGAGCGGCGCCGCCTTCCCCGACTTCAGCGCGCTCAGAACCAGCTTGTGCTTCTCTTCGACCGCCCAGCCGACGAGCCTGTCGATGATGTCGCTCCTCGCTTCACCGTCAACCTTCCCCCACTTCTTCTTCCCCCGATACAGGTCGCGGCCCTTCAGCTCCCTCATCTTCCTCAACAGCTTGAGCTCGTCGGCGGAGAACAGCTCTCCGAGGCCGTTCTGGGCCCGCGTGAGCCTCCGCCCGTCGCACACGACGCCGACCATCACCGCCGTGGCGGCCTTGCCGTCGAGGCCTGTCTCATCGATGTAGCAGAATCTCACCTGCGAACTCCCTTCTCCGACTGGGTATCGACCCCGGCCGCGGACGCCTTGAGCCTGTGGTCCTCGCCGACGACCCTTGTCAGCTCGCCGTAGGAGGCGGTGAGCCCTCGCAGCTCACAGACCGTTGCCCCGTGCTCGTCGAACTCGCCGACGGTCAGCCCGTCAGGCTCGTAGACCCTCCTGAACTCCGCGACCCGGTCGCTCAGCTCAGCCACGACGTCCGGCGGCGCCGGCTCGTCGATCCGCCGCTTGACCTCCCCCTGGGAGGCGTTGACGAACCTCTGCCAACCCGCCGGGATCGTCAAGACGGCGTCCGCGCCGATCACCTCCGACCAATGAAGCTGGTGCCGGCACGCCGCCGCCGCCAGCCTCGCCCGGAACCCGCGCTCCCGGTAGATCCCATAGACCCTCTTGAACACGGCGACGCCTGCCCACGGGAGATGCTCCGGGTCCAGCGCCGTTCCGTCCCGCTCGGCGGCGGCCCCAACCCAGTCGTCGATCCTCCCCACCATGACGGCGCACACCGGCGACATGGCGTCGGCGCCCAAGCCCTCAGCCTCCCGCCGGGCAAGCCCGCGTTCTATCGCCTCGCCCGCGGCGATCGCCTGAGCAGCCGTGAAGCAGGCGCCGGCGCTCACACTCACCCCGCGGCGGACGGCTTCCTCGATGGCCGCCAGCCCCCGACTCGTTGCGGGCAGCTCCACTCCCATGTTCGAGGCGAGAGCCGAGAATCCGATCGCCTGCCCGACCATCCGGTCCACGCTTCCGTAGCTCGCCGGGCCCGCCTGAATGGAGAACCTCCCCTTCCTCCCTCCCTCCCTCTTGAACACAGGCGCCAGAAGCTCCGCCCCCCTGACCCCGACCTCCTCGTAGACCTTCCACATGACGTCCTCGTCCGTCCACGAGGGGTTGGCGCCGATCAGCTCCCCGATGCGATCGCCCCAACAGACTCTCTCCCCCCGCAGCACCCTCACAACCGCCCTCGGGTCGCCGACGGCCCCCGTCGCCCCGTGCTCGACTGCGTACCTCAACTCCGCCGCTGAGCACGACTCGCTCCAGAAGTCCGTCTTCGTCGTCATCACGATCTCGTGCAGAGGGCTTCTGAAACCGGTCCTCAGCATCTCTCCTCACAAGCGTCGGGGGACGGGCCGGCGGGCGAGGGCCCCGGCGAGGCGCCCCAAACGCGACAAGGCGCCGGGCCTCCCCCATGCCCGGCACGCCGAAGGGCGATCACCCCCGGGCCGGCGCCTCGTCTTCCGATCACCGCTCCCCTAACTCTCGGCGCCGCGCACGGCGCCCTTGAGGGTGCGCCCCCGCAACGACCTCGCCGCCGCGACCCCTTCGTCGCAGGCGCGGCCGTCCCCGCGGGCTCGGGAACCGGGAGGCCGCGGGCGCGCCGGCGCTCAGAGGACGAGACGGGCGATTCTCAATGCACAAGCTTCGGTATAGGCGAATCCAGAACATTAGGAAACCGGGGAAAGGGTGGAGCTGAGGGGATTTGAACCCCTGACCCCTTGACTGCCAGTCAAGTGCTCTGCCAGGCTGAGCTACAGCCCCCTTCGGGAAACCCCCACTCTAACGCCCGCGCCGCTCCCCCGCCGCTCAGCCGTCCGCCGCGACCGGCGCCTCCCACACCACGCGGGGCGAGTCCCCCCAGAGACGCTCCAACGAGTAGTACTCCCGCGCCGCCCTCTGGAAGATGTGCACGATGATGTCGCCGTAATCGACCAGCACCCACTCGGCCTCGTCCCGGCCCTCCACGCGCAACGGCTTGACGTCGCACAGCTCCTTCAACCTCTCCTCCACATGGTCCGCCAGCGCCTGCACATGCCGCTGCGAGCCGCCGTCGGCGATGACGAAGACGTCCGACAGGAAGAAACGGCTCTCGACGTCGAGCAGGACGAGGTCGGTCCCCTTCTTGGCGAAGATGGCGTCCGCCGCCATCCGGGCCAGTTCCGCGCTCTGCTCTACGACGACTCCTCCGTCTCTGTTACCTCCCCCAGCCTATTCGCTCCCTCCGTGTAGAGGCCCTTCGCCTCGATGTGGGCGTGGACCGCCGCCGTGGTCAGGAACCGGAAAGGCCGCCCGGCGCCGGCCATCTCCCTGATCGCAGCCCCGCTGACGTCGAGCATGGCCATGTCCAGCAGCACTGCGTCGGGCAGCAGGGCGGCCGCCTCGGCGAGATCCGCCCCCGGCCTCGGGGCCACCGCAATCGCTGCCAAGGCGAGCACGTCGTCGGGGTCCTTCCAGGCGGGTAGGCCCAGGGCCGCGTCGGCGCCGAGGATCAGGACCAAGTCCTCCTCGGCGGGGAAGGACCGCAGCGTGTCGACCGTGTAGGTGGGGCCTGCCCGCCTGACCTCCCGATCGTCCACCTCGAAGCCCGGGACCCCCTCCACGGCGAGGCGAGTCATCTCAAGGCGATCCGCCGCAGACGACACCGGCATGCCCGCCTTCCGCCACGGCGACCCCGCCGGCATGAGCACCACCCGGTCGAGGCCCAACCGGCGCAGGGCCGTCTCCCCCGCATGGAGATGGGCGATGTGGACGGGGTCGAACGTCCCGCCGAGTATGCCGGTGCGCACGCCGCCGAGGATAGGGGCGCGGCGGCGCCAGCCGGAGCGCCCTGGTTATGTCGGTCCGGCGGCAGCCCATGTGAAGCTCCGGGTTGACATAGACCCCACCGACCCTGACCGAGAGGTGCACCCCGCCCCTGCCGTGGGCGACCCCGGCGCTCCCGATCGCCTGGCCCCCGCTCACCCGGTCTCCCTTGGCCACTCCCACGGACGACAGGTAGGAGACCGACACCTCGAAACCCGGCACGGCCTGGATGGTGATCGTCTTCATCCCGGCGACCGAGCCGGCGAACGACACCTCCCCGGAGACCGGCGCCCGCACCGGGGAGGAGGGGGCGGCCTCGAAGTCGGCGCCCCAGTGACCTCCGTAACGGCCCACCGGGGCGAACCCCTCGATCACCGGGCCGCCGACCGGGGGCGCGAGGCAGACGGCGGCGAAAGCCATGACAACCAACATCACACCGCCGAACGTATCGCTCCCCGCTCACGATTGGAAGGGGGCTCGCCGATAAGCTCCTCAGTCGTCTAGATTCCGCCGTCGTCAGCAAAGGAACCCCATGAGCACAACACGCCTCGGCCTGATGGGTTTCGGTCGAATCGGTCGAAACGTCTTCAGGCTGCTCCACGACCGCGACGACATCGACGTCGTCGCCGTCAACGACACAGCCGACCCCGCCAGCCTCGCCTACCTCCTCAAGTACGACTCGATCTACGGCCGTCTCCCCGTCGACGCCGTCTACTCCGACGGGGCCTTGAGCTACGGCGCCAAGACCGTCGCCTTCGAAGACGCCCGGGCGCCCGCCGACACCCGTTGGGGCGACCAGGGAGTCGACGTCGTCTTGGACACGACCAGCCGCTACCGGTCGCTCGCCTCCCTGCAGGGCCACCTCGAGAACGGCGCCAGCCGCGTCGTCCTCACCTCGAGCCCGGAGACCCCCGGCGAGATCCCCCTGCTGCTCAGGGGCATCAACGACGAGTTGCTCGACGACCGGCCCGAGGTGGTGGCCCTCGGCTCCAACACCTCCAACGCCGCCGCCCCCGTCTTGGAGATCCTCGACGCCGCCCTCGGGCTGCGCCGGGCCTACATGACGACCGTCAAGGCGATGTCCCACTCGGGCCGTCTCGCCGACGTCCCCGCCGACTCCTTCCGCACCAGCCGAGCCGCCGGCGAGAACATCATCCCGGCCGAGACCAACTCCGCCGAGCTCATCACCCAGGCCCTCCCCGGCCTCGCCGGCAAGCTGAACGTGGTCGCCCTGAACGTTCCCGTGGCCGACGGGTCGACCGTCGACATGGTCGCCGAGACGTCGAGCGACACCGACATCGACGAGGTGAACGCCGCCGTGAGGGAGGCGGTCGCCGACCGCTACCTGGGCGTCATCGACTACGCCGAAGACCCGATCGTGTCGTCCGACGTCAGGCTCGACCCGCACTCCGGCGTCTACGACAGCCTGGCGACGATGGTCACCGGCGGGAGCATGGTGAAGACCATCACCTGGTTCAACAACGGCTGGGCCTACTCCCAGCGCACGGTCGAAGTCGCAAGCGCAATCGCCGCCCAGATCAAAGGAGGAGCGAAATGACCAGGGTCGGGATAAACGGGTTCGGCCGCATCGGCCGGGCCGTCTTCAGGATCATCGCCTCCCGCCCCGAGTCGGGCATCGAGGTGGCGGCGATCAACGACCTCTCCGACGACGACACCCTCGCCTACCTGCTCGAGTACGACTCGGTGATGGGCCACTTCGACCAGCCGGTGAGCGTCGCCGACGGCCTGATGACCGCGGGCGACCAAGAGGTCCGCATGCTCATGGAGAGCGACCCCGCGCAACTCCCCTGGGGCGATCTCGGCGTCGACGTCGTCATCGAGGCGACCGGCGTGTTCAGAGACCGCGCCTCGCTCGGGAAGCACCTCGCCGCCGGGGCCAAGCGGGTGATCCTCACCGTGCCCGCCAAGGGGGAGATCGACGAGACCATCGTCTTGGGGGTCAACGACGAGGAGCTGGACGCCGGGGACATCATCGTCTCCAACGCCTCCTGCACCACCAACTGCCTCGCCCCTCTGGCCAAGGTCCTCGACGACAGCTTCGGGGTGCGCAAGGGCGTCATGACCACGGTGCACGCCTACACCAACGACCAGCGGCTCGCCGACGTCCCCCACTCCGACCTGCGGCGCGCCAGGGCGGCCACCGAGAACATCATCCCCACCACCACCGGGGCGGCCAAGGCGGTGGGCAAGGTCCTGCCCAACCTCGACGGCAAGCTCGACGGCATGGCCATGCGGGTGCCGGTCCCCGACGGCTCCACGGTCGACCTGGTGGTCGAGCTCGACAAGGACGTGACCGCCGCCGAGGTGAACGCCGCGGTCAAGGCAGCCGCCGACGGGCCGCTGGAAGGAATCCTACAGTACACCGAGGACGCCATCGTCTCCACCGACATCATCGGCAACCCGCACTCGTCGATCTTCGACGCCAGCGGGACCCAGGTGGTCGGCGAGCCCGCCAACCTGGTGAAGGTCATGTCGTGGTACGACAACGAGTGGGGTTACTCAAACCGAGTCGTCGACCTCATCGAGCGTCTCGCCGACGTGCTCCGGGTCGAGCCCGCCTGACCGCCGCCTCATCCTTCGGCCAAGCCTCGCCCGGCAACGCCGGGCCTCACGCGCCCTCGCCGACGAGCCTCACCCGCCCTCGCCGGGACCGCCCCCCTCGAGGTAATCGGCCTTGATCCGCCGCCGCAGGGTCTTGCCCGCCGCGCTCAGGGGGAACTCGTCGAAGACGACCACCTCGCCCACTTTCTGATACCTGGCCTCCACCCGCTCGTTGACCCAGGCGGCCAACTCCTCGGGGTCGATCGGCTCGCTCAGCGTCACCGCCGCCACCGGCTGCTCCCCCCACTTGGGGTGAGGTGCGCCGAACACGGCCACGTCCTTCACCGCCGGGTGGCCGATCACGACGTCCTCGATGTCGCGGGGGTACACGTTCACCCCGCCCGAAATCAGCATGTCCTTCTTCCGGTCGACCAGGTACAGGTAGCCGTCGTCGTCCACATACCCCAGGTCGCCCGAGTAGAGCCAGCCGTCTTTGATGGCGTCGGCCGTCAGGTCGGGGCGCTTGTGGTAGCCGGGGGTGGTGATCGGGCCGCGGCCGATGATCTCCCCCACCTCGCCCGGCGGCAGGTCGGCGCCATGGTCGTCGACGATCCTCATCTCGTAGAGAGGGGGCGGGATGCCGACCGACTCCATCTTGTGGGGGAAGTCGAGTTTGTCGAGGATCGTCACGAACCCCTCGGTCAACCCGTACAGCTCGTAGAAGACGCCCGGCAACCGCCTGGCGAACTCCTGCTTCTGCTCAAGGTGGAACGGGGCGCCGACGGCGCACACCATCTCCAGGTCGGGGAGGCGCTCGCCGTCGAAACCCTCGTGCTGCATCAGCTCGATGATCTGGGAGGGGACCATGACGCAGTGAGTCGCCTTCTCCTCGGCCATCGCCTCCAACATCTTGGGGGCGTCGAAGCCCGCCATCAACGTCAAGGCGCAACCCATGTTGAGCCAGGGCATCAACGTGAGGAAGGCGCCGTTGAACACCAAGGAGCCGGAATGCAGGATCACGCTCTCGGGGGCGATCCGGTAGGAGTTGGCGAAACCCGTGGCGTAGGCGGTCCGCACATAGTGGGTGTGGACGATGCCCTTCGGGTCTCCCGTGGTGCCCGAGCTGTAGATGATGTTGAACACGTCGTCGTCGGAGACGGGGGGGACGGCCGGGGCCGGGGCCGGGCCTGCGGCCGTCTCCGGGTAGGGGCGGAAACCCTCGGCTTCTCCGTCGACCAGGAAGATCATGTCGTCGGCAAGGTCGAGCCCATCCCGGATCGGGACGACGTGCTCGACCATCCGGCTCATGGTGAACAGCGCCTTCGAGCCTGCGTCGTTGATCAGGTTGACCAAGCCGCTCCCCCGCAACAGCGGGCTGAGCGGCGCCACGACGAAACCCGCTTTGGCCGCCGCCAGGTAGAGCTCGATCACCGCTGGGGAGTTGTCGAGGGTCATGGCCAGGGCGTCGCCCTTGCCCAGGCCCTCGCCGTGCAGCGCGGCGATGAGGCGGTCGACCCGCTGCTTCAACTCGGCCCATGTCCAACTCTCACCCTCGAAGACCAGAGCCGTGTGGCCGGGCCGGTAGCGGGCGTGGCGGTCCATCAGCGCGTTGAGCGCCATCAGAGCCCTTCGATGAACTCGAGGATGGCGGCCGCCGCCTGTTTCGCCGGCTCGCCGAACAGCATCGTCATGTGGTTCGCCTCGAGCTCGACCATCTTGATGTCGGGCACCCGCGAGGTGATGAGAGCCGCCTGGTCCGCGGGCAGGATCGCCGGGGAACCGGGGGGGCCGAACGGCCCCGCGGCGCGGATGAGCAGCGTCGGCTTGGCGACCGCCTTCTGCGTCGCCTCCCAGTCGACCTTCACGCACCCCTCCAGCACGGCGTCGATGTGCTCGGGCTTGGACCGGGGCCGCACCCCGTCCTCGAAGTCCTCCACGTCGGCCCGGTAGTAGGCCTCGATCTTCGGGTCCCACCACCCGTCGAAGAACGGCATCGCCCTCATCGCCGTCAGGTATGCCTGAAACGACGGGTAGGCGGTCTTCAGCCTGCCCAGAGAGGGTTGGATCTGGGACCGCACCTCCTCGTTGACCTGGGCGGGCGGGTCGAGGGCCACCACCCCGGCCACCCGCTCCGGGTGGGCCGACGCCATCCACAAGCTGAGCAGCCCGCCGTAGGAGTGGCCGCCCATCACGACCTTGTCGATCTCCAAGACGTCGAGGGCGCCGATGATGTCGGCGGCGTGGTCGGCCAGGTCGTATCCGGAGTCCGGCTTGTCCGACAGGCCGCGCCCCCGCAGGTCGAAGGCAAGGGTCCTCACAGCCGGCGCCAGGCCCCCGGCGACGATCTCGTCGAAGGAGTGTGCGTTGGCGGTGAGGCCGGGGGCGAGGACCAGCACCGGCCCGTCGCCGGGGTGGTCGATGAGATGGGTGCGCACCCCGTTCGCCACGACGTGGCGCTCCACGGTCACTCCCCCTCGGCGACGAAAGCCGCTATCGCCTTCGCCGCGACGGCCGCCCGCTCCCCGAAAAGGGAGGTGATGTGGTTCCCCTCCAGCTCCGCCATCCGGGCGTCGGCCAACGCCTCGACCGTCCTCTTGGCCTGGTCCTCGGGCAGGATCGGGGGCGACCCCGGAGGCCCGAACGGCTCGGTCGCCCTCATGAGGAGCACAGGCTGGGCCACCCGAGAGGCGGTCTCGCCGAAATCGACCTCCGTCAAGCCGACGAGCGCCTGACGGATCTTCGCCGGGTCGAGGCGAGAGCGAACCGTCATGTCGTCGTCGATGACCACATCGGCACGGTAGTACTCCTCGAGGTCGGCGTCCCACCACCCGTCGTAGTAGGGCATCGCCTTCACCTGCTCGAGGTAGGCCTCCCAGGACTGCGAGACCAGCTCGAGCCGCTGCAACGCCGGGCCGATCTGGTCGACGATCGTCGGGCTCACCTCGATCGGGGAGTCGATGACCACCGCTCGGCTCACCCGCTCGGGGTGCTCGGCGGCGAGGTGGTAGGTGACCAGCCCGCCGTAGGAGTGGCCGCCCACAGCCGCGCGGTCGATGCCGAGGGCGCTCATCATCCCGATGACGTCCAGGCCGGTCTCCGCGACCGAGTAACCCTCCTCGGGGTGGTCGGAGAGGCCCCGGCCCCGCAGGTCCACGGCCAGGACGCGCACCGCCGGGCTGAGCCCGGCCCCGACGAGGCCGCCGAAGAAGGCGGCGCCCGCGTTCAGCCCGGGGAGCAGGATCAGCGGCAGCCCGTCGCCCCCGTGATCGACGCAATGAAGCGTGATCCCGTTGGTCTCCACATAACGATCAACCGCCATCACCGTCTCCTTGACTCGATCAGGCTTCTGAGCCGTTCCCAGCCCCGGGCCCTTTCGAGGGCGCGCAGCCTCCATGTGCCCACGACGCCGTGTGGAAGGTAGAGAACGATCCCGATGAAGACCAACCCGAGCATGATCCCCGCGGCCGCCCCGAACCACTTGTCCAGGTAGAACTCGAGGAGGCGGAACACCGCCGCTCCCAGCACCGCCCCGCTGAGCGTGCCCATGCCGCCGATGAGGATCATCAAGAGAACGGCCACGGTCCAGAACAGCCCGGCCACGTTGGCGCTGACGATCGGGGCGTGCAGGGCGTGCACGGTCCCGGCCAACGCCGCCGTGATCGACGACACGACCAGTGCGACGACCTTGAACCAGAACGTGTTGTAGCCGAGCATGAGCGCCCTCGCCTCGTTCTCGCGGTTGGCCGTCAGCACGCGGCCCGTCGGCGAGTCGACCAGGCGCCGGTAGAGCGCGTAGACGAGGATCAGCAGCCCGCCCGCGATGAAGTAGAAGCGGAGGCGATGCACGTTGGTGTCGAGCCATTCGGGCGGGTTGACGCCTTGAAGCCCGACGTCGGAGCCCGTCCACTCCGACAGCTCGGTGGACAGGATGATGATCTGGAATATCACTGCGAACCCGAGCGTCACAAGGGCGTAGGCGATGCCCCCGACCCTGGTCAAGGGAACGGCGAACAACACCGCCTGGATCAACGCCAGGGCCAGGACGACGGCGAGCACGGCGACCATCGGAAGCTCGAAGGTCTTGATGCCGATCCCGGCGGCGTAGGCCCCGACGGCGAAGAACATGGCGTGCCCGAACGAGAAGATGCCGCTCACTCCGAGCAGCAAGTCGTAGCTGAGAGCGAATATCGCGAAGATGAAGACCTCGACGGCGAGGCCTTGGAGGAAGACCGAGCCGCCCGACTCGCCGCGGAGCACGGCGCCGAACGAGTCCCCGTTGACCAGCCCGATAACGAACGGGAAGGCGACGAGGGCGGCCAGGGCCGCCAACGCCCCGCGGCGCCGCGACCACAATGAGCCTTCCCGGGCGAAAGTCACTCGGGCCGCCTTCCCAACAACCCGCCCGGGAGAGCGATGAGCACCACCACCATCGCCAGCACGGTGACGGCGGGCACAAGGGCCGGGCTCGGCTCAAACGGCTCGTCGAGGAACGGGAGGTCGATGCCCACTTGGCCGTACTTGATGATGAACTGCTGGAGCAGCCCCACCACCAGGGCCCCGACGGCGGCGCCGGGGAAGCTGGTGAGGCCGCCGATGGCGAGGGCGATAAGGGCCGAGACGAGCAGCCTGCTCCCCATGTCCGGGGAAAGGGCCGACGCCGGGGCCGCCAGCACGCCGCCGAGAGCGGCGAGGGCGACGCCGAGGCCGAACACAGTCGTGAACACCGATCGGACGTTGACGCCCAGCGACTCCACCATGTCGGGGTCTTGCACGCCTGCCCGGATGATCATGCCGACCCGGGTGCGCTTGAGGAGGAGGGAGACGCCGACGAGCACGACGACCCCGACAAGCGGGATGAAGATCTCGTTGTAGGCCCTGATCCTCGCCCCGAACACCTCGATCGTCGAACACCCGAATTCGAACAGGTCCCCCAGGTTGGTCGCCGGGCAACCCTCGCCGCGCCCGGCGAACACCTCCGGCCTCGGCATGCTGACCTCCGAGCGCCCCCAAACGGCCCGGATCGACTCGAGGAGGACGAAGCCGAGGCCGAGGGTGATCATCAGTTGGTAGATGGGCCGCTCGTAGAGGGGGCGGATGAGTGAGATCTCGACGAGGCGGCCCATGTAGAAGCCGCTGACGACGGCGACGAGCACGGCGATGAAGAAGCGGAGGGTCGTCCCCTGGCCGAAGATCCAGTCGGTCAGAGACGTGTTGACCGCGGCCGCGACCAGGGCGACGGCGACCGCGAACGCCGCCGCCGCGTACACACCCCTCTTGACCGGGTCGCGGAGCCGCGGGTGGCCGCGCCGGGCCAGGCTCTGCGCTCCGGCCGCCGCCAGGATCCCTCCAGCCAGGGCGGCGAAGGCCGCCGCCGCGGGCGGGAGCCTCCCGGGCGCCGCCGGGGGCGGGGCGGCTGGCTCGCCCGCGTCCATCGCCACCGAGTAGACGATGGGGCTCTGGTCGTAGACCTCCGGGTCCCAAATCGCCAGCGGGTAAGAGGCGAAGCCGACGGCCGCGATCACCAACCCCAGGGCGGCCAACGCCCACGCCCACCTCCGCCGCAGGGCGACCCTCCGCGCCCACAGCGGCCCGAGGATCGGCCCGACGAGGAACAGGGCCAGAGGCGTGAGGAAGTCGAGGAACGTGTCGGGCCTGACGTAGACGGTCCACCCGACGTAGGCGCCCAGGGCGAACAGCTCGCCGTGTGCCAGGTTGAGCACGTCCATGAGCCCGAAGATGAGCGAGAGGCCCGCGGCGACCAAGAAGATCAGGGCCGCCGACGACAGGCCGCGGACGCTTGTGACCACGGCGTCCCCCGTCTCCAGCCCAAGCCCCGCCGCGGTGAAGAGGGCGACAAAGGCGGCGAAGGCCCACAACCTCGCCCTGCCCGCCCCTCGCAGGGCGCTCACGCCGCCCCCAGGTATCGGCGGATCGTCTCCTCGTCGTCGACGAGGTCGGCCATGTCGCCCGACTTGACGGAGGCGCCCTGCTCGACGATCACATACCGGCGGGCAAGCTCGGCGGCGACGCTGAAGTTCTGCTCCACCAAGACAATCGCCGCCGTGTCGGCCAGGCGCCGGACGGCGTCGACCATCTGCTCGACGATTACCGGGGCGAGGCCCTCCGTCGGCTCGTCGATGAGCAGGAGCCGATTGTCCGCGGTCATCGCCCTCGCCAACGTCAGCATCTGCTGCTGGCCGCCGGAGAGGCCGGCGCCCGACAGCTTGATGAGCCTCTTCAAGTCGGGGAACAAGCCGAAGATCAGCTCGGAGCGGCGCTCGAAGTCGCCTTTCGACCGCTCGGCCAAGAGGAGGTTCTCCTTGACGCTGAGATCGCGGAAGACGGCCCGGTGCTCGGGCGCGTACCCGACGCCGAGGGCGGCGATGTCGTAGGTGGGCCTGCCTTGAAGCTCCTCGCCGTCGAAGACCACCTCTCCGGACCGGGGCGGGGTCAGCCCCATGATCGTCTTCAAGGTGGTGGTCTTCCCAGCGCCGTTTCGGCCGAGAAGGGCCAGGATCTCCCCGGGCTCGACGTCGAGGCTGACGCCTTGGAGGATGTGGTACTGGGCGATGTAGGTGTGGGCGGCTCTGACCTCCAGGAGCGGGCTCATCCGGCGCCCCCGTAGCTCCCTCGGCCGAGATAGGCCTCCTGCACCTCCTCGTTGGCGGCGATCTGCGAAGGCGACCCCTCTGCCAGGACCCGGCCTTGGTGCATGCAAGTGATGACGTCGGACACCGCCATCACCACGTTCATGTTGTGCTCCACGAGGAGCACGGTCTTCGCGGCCGACTCCTGCACCGACTGGATCAGCTCGATGAAGGCGGGTACGTCCTCGGCCCCCATCCCGGCCGTCGGCTCGTCGAGGAGCAGAAGCTCGGGGTCGGGCGCCAGGATCATCGCCAGCTCCAGCTTGCGTTGGTCGCCGTGGGAGAGGTCTTGAGCTGCGGTGGCGGCTCGGTCGGCGAGGCCCGTCAGCTCCATGACTTCGGCGGCCCGCTGGTAGTGCTCGGGGAAGTCGCGGGCCGACTTGAGCAGCCTGAAGCTGCCCTTCGCCGGCGCCTGCGCCGCCAAGCGAACGTTCTCGACGACGGGGAGGCGGCCGAACAGGTTGGTGATCTGAAAAGAGCGGCCGATCCCGAGGTGGGCCGTGCGGTGCACCGCCAGGTCGGTTATGTCCTCCCCCTTGAACAGCACCAACCCCCCGCTCGCCGCCAGCGTGCCGCTAATCACATTGAAAAGGGTCGTCTTGCCCGCCCCGTTGGGCCCGATCAGCGAGTGGAACCCGCCCTCCTCGACGGACATGCTCACTCCGTCGACAGCGACGAGGGCGTCGAACGCCTTTCGCACGTCTCTTGTCTCGAGGATCGTCGCCATTACGTTGGCGCCGGGACGCGGCTTGCCCCGCCCCGGCGCTCAGCTTGTCAGCCGGACAGGCTGCCCACGGCAAGGTCGCCGCAGCGCTCCACCAGGTCGTCGGGCAACTGGCACGGAGGCTCGGGCCTGACGGTCTCCTGAAGCGTGTAGTAGAGGAACGTCTCTTTGTCGTCGACGTTGTCCAAGGTCACCACATACATGTCCTGAATGGCGACATGGTCCTCGGCCCGGAACTCGATCAACCCCTTCGGGCCAATGAAGACCAAGCCTTCCAACGCCCCGATCAACGCGTCGGCGCTCGCGTCGCCGCCGGTGATGCGGAGCGCCTCGACCACCGCGATGCCTGCGTTCATGCCGTCGGCCCAGAACAGGTCCGGGAACCCGGCGCCCATCTCTGCGGCCTTGTCGACCATCCAGTCGTTGACGGGGTTGTCCGGGAGGCTGTAGTGATAGAGGATCGCGCCGGTCTGGCCGACGGCGTTGCCGAAGATGACGGGCTGTGTGCTGTTGTCGATGAACCCGGCGCCCAGGGCCATCGAGTCGAGCACGCCGGTGTCGGCGGCGGCCTGGAATAGCGGGATGAATGTGGGCCCGGCCCAGACAAGCATCCACGCGTCCGCCCCCGAGTCGAGCACCTCATCCATGTAGGGGGTGAACTCTTGGACGTCCATGGGGACGAGGATCGGGTCGGCGGCCTCCTCCGCCCCCTTCTGCGTGCAAGCGTCGGCCAAGGCGGCGGCGCCGGCCTGACCGAAGGAGTAATCCTGCGCGATGACCACAAACGTCTCGTGCTCCTCGGCGAAGAACTCGCACAGGGTGATCGCGTCCTGATAACTCTGGCGGCTGGTCCGGAACGTGTACTCGTTGAAGTTGACGCCGGTGATCTCAGAGGACGCCGCCGGGGCGACGATCAACGGGATCTCGTTGTCCGCGGCGATCTCCTGCAGCGTGGCGGTGGCGCCGGAACTGGCTGTGCCGATCAGGATGTCGACGCCGTCGACCTCGACAAGCTCGCGCGCCACGGTGCCCGTGGTCTCCGGCGTGCTCTGATCGTCTTTGACGATCAGATCGATCTCGCAGTCGTCGAGCATGAACTTGCCGTCGGTCCCGGGGGCGCCGGTCGCGAACTCAAGCCCAAGCGGGACCGACGCGTCCACCATCGACCCGTAGATCGCCAGCGTGCCCGTGAGGTCCGTCACCAAGCCGACCTTCACCGGCTCATCGCAGCTGACGCCTCCTGGCGCCTCGGCCGGGGGCTCGGTCGTCTCCGGGGCTTCGGTCATTGGCGGCGCCTCAGTGGCGGGTGGCGCCTCCGTGGTCTCCGCCGCGTCCTCCGCCGAGCCGCATGCCGCGACCGCGAGAGCGAGGACGGTCGCAACGGCCGTTCGCCTGGTCCATCGTCTTCTCATGGATTTCCTCCCTGGTTGTCCTGCTTGAGCTCGACGCACGCTAGCCGAGACGTTGCCGACCGTCGAGGAAGCGGAAGCGCCGAGGAAGGGGCCGCCGATGTGTCGCAGGTTCACCTCTCCCCCCAACCCGGTTTCCTGTTGCTGCGGATTCGCCTATGCCGTAGTTTGTGCATTGAGAATGGCCCCCAGCGGGTTGGGGCGCCGCCTGACCCGGTTCGCCATTTCGACGACGGACCGATACCGTCCGTCGGTGCCCCACTACGACGTTATCGTGATCGGCAGCGGGTTCGGCGGCGCCGTCTCCGCCCTCCGCCTCACCGAGAAGGGCTACTCGGTGGGCGTGCTCGAGGCCGGCCGCCGCTTCCGCCCGGGCGACTTCGCCAAGACGAACTGGGACTTGGGCAAGTACTTCTGGTTCCCCCGAGCCGGGATGAGGGGAATCCTCCGCATGGACCTCCTCAGCGACGTCCTCGTCCTCTCCGGCGCCGGGGTCGGCGGCGGCTCGCTCGGCTACGCCAACACCCTCTACGAGCCCCGCCCCGACTTCTACAAGGACCCCCAATGGGCCGAGCTGGCCGACTGGGAGACCGAGCTCGCCCCCTTCTACGCCTTGGCCAAACGGATGCTGGGCGTCACTCGGTCCCCGGCCGACACCCCCGCCGACGACGTGATGCGCTTCGTCGCCGACAGGCTCGGGGCGGGCGACACCTTCCATCCGGCCCCCGTCGGCGTCTTCATGGGAGACCCGGCGAAGGAGGTCGACGACCCCTACTTCGGCGGCGCCGGGCCGCGGCGCGTCGGGTGCGCGCTCCAAGGCGCCTGCATGGTGGGGTGCAACCAGGGCGCCAAAAACACCCTCGACAAGAACTACCTGCACTTGGCGGAGGCGAACGGGGCGGTGATCCACCCGAGCGCCGAAGCGGTCGACGTCTCCGAGAGCGACGGCGGTTGGGAGGTGACGACGGTGAGGCCGGGCCCCGTCCGACGCAGGAGGCGACGCTTCACCGCCGACCAGGTCGTGTTCTCCGCCGGCGCCCTCGGGACCGTGAAGCTCCTCTTGGCTCTCGCCGAGAGAGGCCGCCTCCCCCACATGTCGCCTGAAGTCGGCCGCCTCGTGCGCACCAACTCCGAGGTCCTCCTAGGGGCGACGGCGCGCGGGCTCGACATCGACTACTCGCAGGGCCACGCCATCACGTCCTCGATCCGCCCGGAGCCGCGGACGCAAATCGAGCCGGTTCGTTACCCGAAGGGAAGCTCGGCGATGGGGCTTCTGTCGACCATCCTGATCGACGGCGGGCCGGGGCCGCCCCGGGCGGTTCGTTACTTGGCCAAGGCGATCCGTCACCCGATCGACTGGGCGCGCTCGCTGTCGGTGCGGAGATGGGCGGAGCGGACCGTGATCCTGCTGGTGATGCAGAGCTACGACAACAGCCTCCAGCTCTCTCGCGAGAAGGGACTGCTCGGGACGCGGCTGAAGTCTCGCCGGGGACGAGGGGACCCGATCCCCACCTACATCCCCGTCGCCAACGAGGCGGGACGACTGGCCGCCGAGGCGATGGGCGGCGACGCCCGCAACGCGATCAACGAGGTTCTGCTCAACCGCCCCGTCACAGCCCACATCCTCGGCGGCGCCCCCATCGGCGCCGACCCGGGGTCGGGGGTGATCGACGCCTACCACCGAGTGTTCGGGCACCGGGGGCTGCACGTCGTCGACGGCGCCGCGGTCGGGGCCAACCTCGGGACGAACCCGTCGCTCACGATCGCGGCCATGGCCGAGCGCGCCGTGTCGATGTGGCCCGTCAAGGGAGGCGCCGACCCTCGGCCCCCCTTGGGCGACCCCTACCACCCCATCCCCAAATCGGTTTCCTGATGCTCTGGATTCTCTGGAGTCAACCGGTCAACGCAACACCTGCTTGCTTGGGGGAGTGTAGATGCTCGTGGAGGGCTTCGGCTGGTGTCCTCCAGTTGAGGGCTTGGCGGGGTCGTGCGTTGAGGGTGTGAGCGACGGCTTCGAGGTCGGCGGGGGTGTGTCGGGAGAGGTCGGTGCCTCCAGCGCGAGAAATCGGCGGGTCCGGTGGATGCCGGCCGCGTCGTGCGTTAGCGTCTCTCCATCACGTTGGGCCGACGGGGCCCTCTGGACGCGGAGAATGTGAATGAGCCAAGGGTTGGATCGCGAGAGCCTCGACCTCGTCTTGAGCACGATCAGGGAGTTCGCCGAGGCTGAGATGCCCGAGGCCCGACTGCTCGAGCTCGACGCCGAGGACCGTTTCCCCGAAGAGATCGTGCGTCGCATGCTCTCCGAGATCGGGGTGTCCCTCCTCTTCGTGCCCGAGGAGTACGGGGGCATGGGAGCGGGCACGTTCGACGTCTACCGGGTGTGCGAGCTGCTGGCCAGAATCGACGTCGGAGTCGCCACCGGGGTGTTCGCCACCTTCCTCGGCAGCGACCCGATCGTGTTCGGCGCCACCGACGAACAGAAGAAGCGGTGGATGACCCGCATCGCCGAGGAGGGTCTCCTCATGGCCTACGGGGCCACCGAGCCGGAGGCGGGAAGCGATCTCGCCGCCCTCAAGACCACGGCTAAGCCGGAGACCGAGGACGGCGAAGTGACCGCCTATGTGCTTAACGGGAACAAGCAGTGGATCTCGAACGGCGGCTACGCCGACCTGTACACCATCCTCGCCGACGCCCCGGGCGGGCCGACGTGGTTCGTGGTCGACCGCGACGCCGACGGGCTCGAGAAGGGCAAACCCGAGGACAAACACGGGATCAGAGCCTCCAACACCGCCGCCCTCAGCCTCCAAGACGTGCGGGTCGGCGCCGACGCCCTCGTCGGCGGCGTGGAGGGCCAGGGCCTCGTCCAAGCTCAGGAGGTCTTCGGCTACACCCGGCTGATGGTGGCGGCCTTCGGCCTGGGCGCCGGCTGGGAGGCCCTCGACCGCTCAATCGCCTACTCGGCGGAGCGCATCCAGGCGGGCGGCCCCCTCTCCGAGAAGCAGGGGTTCACCCACAAGCTCATCGTCCCCCACGCAACCCGCCTCGAGGCGGCGCGGGCCTTCCTTGAGGAGACCGCCGAGCGTCTCGACGCGGGCGAAGAGAGGCTGAACACCGAGGGGGCCATCGCCAAGTACGTCGCCACCGAAGCGGGCAACGACGCTGCCGAGGCCGCCATCCAGGCTCACGGGGGCTACGGCTACACAAAGGAGTACATGGTGGAGAAGATCAAACGAGACGTGCGGATAACCACCATCTACGAAGGCACGTCCGAGATCATGCAGATGACCATCGCCCGGGACCGCTGGCAACAGCACCTCAAAACCCGCGGCGCCTTCTACCCCGACGCGGCTGCCGACCTGGAGCGCCTGCCCGAGGCCTCCGGCGGCCCCGTCGCCGCCTTGGCCTCGAGGACCCTGGGCGCCGTCATGGAGTCCTGTCGAGTCAACCGGCTCACCCGCAACCAGGACGTGCTCTTCCGCCTCGGCTCGCTGGCGGCGACCGTCGAGTGCGCCGGCGCCTTGTGCCGACGCGCCGCCCGGGCCGCCGCAGGCGGCCTGCACGAGAAGGCGGACGACAGGTTCTCCCCCGAAGCCCTGGCCGCAGTCGCCCGGGTGTTCGCCCGCCGAGCCGCCGCCGGCGCAGCGCTCGAGGGCGCCCGCGTGGTGACAGGCAGCGCCGACCCGCCAGTCGACGCGGCCGCACTGACTTCCGCCCTCAACCTCGAGGCCGTCTACCGAGCCCAGGCCGGAGCCGTTGCCGACTCCGACGCCGTCGCCGACAGCCTCTACGGAAGGGAGGCCGCCTGATGGCCGAGTCACCGACGCGAGCGGTCGCCATCGTCGGCGTGGGCGCCGTCCTCCCCGACGCCCCCGACGCCGGCGCCTACCTGGAGAACCTGAAGACGGGCCGCTACAGCATCAGCGAGATCCCTGACGGCCGTTGGGACCCCGACCTCTACTACGACCCCGACCCCCTCGCCCCCGACAAGACCTACTCGAAGATCGGCGGCTGGGTGACCGAGTACGAGTGGGACCCGCTGAGGTGGCGGCTCCCCCTCCCCCCGAAGGTCGCCGCCGCCATGGACCTCACCCAGAAGTGGGCGATCTGCGCCGGCCGGGAGGCCCTCGCCGACTACGGCTACCCCGAGCGCCCCCTCGACGGCGACCGGACCGCCGTGATCTTCGGCAACGCCATGGGAGGCGAGCAGCACTACATGACGTCGCTCCGCCTCTACTTCCCCGAGTTCGCCGACGAGCTCGCCGCGAGCGCGGCCTTCGCCGAGCTCGGCGCCGAGACCCGCGACCAGATCTTCGCCGAGCTCGGAGAGGCCGTCGCCAAGCGGTTCCCGCCCACAACGGAAGACACGATGCCGGGCGAGCTGGGCAACATCGTCGCCGGGAGAGTGGCCAACCTCTTCAACTTCCACGGCCCCAACTTCGTCACCGACGCGGCTTGCGCGTCCGCCCTCGCCGCGGTCGACGCCGCCGTGGAGGGACTCGAGGACCACGACTTCGACGCCGTCCTCACCGGCGGGATCGACGCCAACATGGGCGCCAATAGCTTCATCAAGTTCTCCAAGATCGGCGCTCTCTCCGCGTCGGGGACCCGCCCCTACCACGACGGGGCCGACGGCTTCGTCATGGGCGAGGGGGCGGCCGTCTTCCTGCTCAAGAGGCTGGCCGACGCCGAACGCGACGGCGACCGCGTCTACGCGGTCATCAGGGGCGTCGGCGGCTCCAGCGACGGCAAGGGCAAAGGCATCACGGCCCCCAACCCGGCGGGTCAGGAACTCGCCGTCGGCAGGGCGTGGCGCAGCGCCGGGGCCGCCCCCGACACCGCCTCCTACATCGAGGGCCACGGGACCTCCACCAAAGTCGGCGACGCGGTCGAGTTCGGCGCCCTGACCCGGCTCTTCTCCGACCTCGGGCTGAAGGCGCGGTCGATCCCCCTCGGGTCCGTGAAATCCAACATCGGCCACCTCAAGTCGTCCGCCGGGGCCGCCGGGCTTCTCAAGGCCGCCCTCGGCCTCGACCACAAGCTGCTCTTCCCCAGCCTCGGAGACACCGCCCCCAACTCCGACCTGGACTTCGACAGCTCCCCCCTCTACGTCGGCAAGGAGCTCACCGAGTGGAAGACCGAGCCCGACCAGGTGCGGCGGGCGGGCGTCAGCGCCTTCGGCTTCGGCGGCACCAACTTCCACGTCGTCTTGGAGGAGCACATACCGGGCCGCATCAGAGCTGAGAAGTCGCCGACCGGACTCGCCGTCAGGGTCCCGACCGCCCGCGACGAGGCCCCGAGGACCCCGATGCGAGGCGCCCTGGTCATCGGGGGCGAGGACAAGGCAGCGGTCGTCGCCCGGCTGCGGGAGGCTTTGTCCGAGGCCGAGCGAGGCAGCGCCCCCGAGCCGGCCCCGCCGGCGGAATCGGACCTTCGCTCCCCCGTCCGCCTCGCCATCGACTACGGCGACGCCGCGGACCTGGCCAAGAAGGCGGCCAAGGCGCTGGACGCCATCGAGTCCGACGCGGCGGTCAAGTGGAAGGCGCTCAACAACCAGGGCATCTTCATGGGGTCGGGCCCGCCCGCCCTCGTCGCTTTCCTGTACACGGGCCAAGGGTCCCAGTACGTCAACATGCTCAACGAGCTGCGGTCGGTCGATCCGCTGGTGGCCGACGCCTTCGAGGCGGCCGACGAGCGCATGACCCCAATCCTGGGCAAGCCGCTGACCGACTACATCTTCGTGAACGGCGACGACGCCGACGCCGTGGCCGCCGCCGAGGAGCAGCTCAGGAACACTGAGATCACCCAGCCCGCGGTGCTTGCCGTCGACCTGGCCCTGACCCGGATGCTCAACTCCTACGGGGTCAAACCCGACATGGTGATGGGTCACAGCCTCGGCGAGTACGGGGCCCTCGTGGCGGCGGGCGCCATGCCCTTCGCCGACTCCCTTGTCGCCGTCGCCGGGCGGGGCAAGGAGATGTCCCAGATCAAGGTGGAGGACAACGGGCTGATGGCCGCCGTGTTCGCCCCTGTCAAAGACGTCGAGGCGGCCGTCGACGCCGTTGACGGCTACGTCGTGATCGCCAACATCAACAGCAACGGCCAGAGCGTGATCGGCGGGGCGACCGCCGCGGTCGAGGCCGCCTCCAAGGCCCTCTCCGACCAAGGGCACCATGTGGTGCGGTTGTCGGTGAGCCACGCCTTCCACACCGACATCGTCTCACCCGCCTCCGAGCCGCTGAAGCGGCTGCTGCGAACGCTCCACCTCGAGTCGGCCGAAATCCCGATAGTCGCCAACGTGACCGGAGAGTTCTACCCGCGGGGCCCCGACGTGACGGACAAGATGATCGACCTCCTCGGCCGTCAGGTGGCCTCTCCCGTCCAGTTCGTGAAGGGCATCGAGACCCTCTACGAGGCGGGTGCCCGGGTCTTCGTTGAGGTGGGCCCGAAACGAGCGCTCCAGGCCTTCGCCACCGACATCCTCGCCGAGCGCGACCCCGACGTGGTCTCCATCGCCACCAACCACCCCAACCAGGGCGACGTCGTGTCGTTCAACAGGGCCCTCTGCGGCTTGTACGCCGCGGGCCTGGGCGCGGCGACGCGCCCCAGAGACGAAGAAGCGCCTGCGGTTGCGCCCGCGCCTGCGGCCGAGACGGCCATGCCGACGGCTGCGCCCGCGGCTGCGGCGCCCTCGCCGGCCGTGGCGCCCACCGCGGCGGGCGACCCCTACGCCGAGCTGGGACGGCTCTTCGCCGACTTCCTCGAAGACGGCGCCGCCATCCTCTCCCGTGCCGGGACGGGCCGCCCGACGACGGGGGAGTCTTCCGACGTCTCCGAGCCGGTCGTCGTGACCGGCGCCGGGCTGGGCCTGCCGGGACGCGACCGGGTCTTCTCCGACGACAACGTCGCCGCCATCCTCCGCGGCGACCAGTTCATCGACGCCCTCCCCTCGGGGCACCGCAAGCTGATGACCAACAAGCGCATCACCCGACTGGTCAAGAGCGAGGACGGGGGCGGCCGCTTCGAGAACATCGAGAGCCAAGCCGACGTCATCAAGCTGGCGGGCCGGGCGGGCGAGCTCGACCTGGTCGGCCAGTTCGGGTTCCCCGAGGAGCGGACGGGAGCTCTCGACAAGACCAGCGCGCTGGCGATCGGGGCCGGCGTCGACGCCCTCCACGACGCCGGGATCCCCCTCGCCCTCCACTACAAGACGACCACCACCGGCACAAAGCTGCCCGAGCGGTGGATGTTGCCCGAGGCCTACCGCGACACCACCGGCGTGATCTTCGCCAGCGCCCTGCCCGCACACGAGAGGTGGGCCCAGGAAGTTGAGCGTTTCGAGCGCTACAACGCGCTCCGCGACCGTCTTGACGACCTGCAGAGCCTCCGGTCCCGCACCACCGAGCTCGGGGGCGGACAACTCCTGACGGAGGAGCTTGACCGGCGGATACACGAGATCGAGTCCGAGATGGCCGACCGCGACTACCGCTTCGACCGGAAGTTCCTCTACCAGGGGCTCTCCTTCGGTCACGCCCAGTTCGCCGAGTACATCGGAGCGCGCGGTCCCAACACACAGCTCAACGCCGCCTGCGCCAGCACCACTCAGGCCGTCGGAGTGGCCGACGACTGGATCAGGGCCGGTCGGTGCGAGCGGGTGATCATCGTCTCCAGCGACGACGTCACCACCGAGCACATGATCGAGTGGATCGGGTCGGGTTTCCTGGCCATGGGCGCCGCCGCCACCGACGACGCCGTCGAGGACGCCGCCACCCCCTTCGACCGACGGCGCCACGGGCTTGTCCTCGGCATGGGGGCCGCTGCCCTGGTCGTGGAGACGAAGGACTCGGCGCGGGCGCGGGGGATTCGCCCAATCAGCGAGGTGCTCAGCACGGTCACGGCCAACTCGGCGTTCCACGGGAGCAGGCTGGACACGAGCCACATCCGGTTTGTGATGGAGCAGGTCATCGCCCAGGCCGAGCAACGCTGGGGAGTCGACCGGCGCCGGATCGCCCCCGAGACGGTGTTCATCTCCCACGAGACCTACACACCCGCCCGCGGCGGGAGCGCCCAGGCCGAGATCGACGCGTTGCGGTTTGTGTTCGGCGAGTCGGCCGACAGCGTCGTGATCTCCAACACCAAAGGTTTCACCGGCCACGCCATGGGCGCCGGCGTCGAGGACGTGGTGGCCGTCAAGGCCCTGGAGACGGGTATCGCCCCGCCGATCCCCAACTTCAAGGAGCACGACCCCGACTTGGGCGAGCTGAACCTGAGCAAAGGCGGCGCCTACCCCATCGAGTACGCGCTCCGCCTAGCCGCCGGGTTCGGGTCGCAGGTCAGCTTGGCGCTGCTCCGACGCGTGCCCTCGCCTACGGGCGCCCATCCCGAGCCCAGCAAGCTGGGCTATCAACACCGCATCGACGACCCATCCCAGTGGCAGAGGTGGCTCGACGAGTCCACCGGCCTGTCGGGCGCCGTCGTCGAGGTGGTGAAGCGCACGTTGCGGGTCCGCGACGACGGCCCGCCCTTCTCCGCGCCCAGGAAGGTGACGGCCCCGAGACCGGCCGCGGCCCCAAAGCCTGCGGCGGCGCCCAAACCCGCGACCGCGACCGCGGCGGCCGTGGCCGAGCCCCCGGCCCCGGCGGAGAGACCCGCTCCCACCGAGGCGCCCGCCGTTGCCGAGGCCGCCCCGGCCGACGACGGAGTCGCGGCAGCGGTGCTTGAGATCGTCTCCGAGCAGACCGGCTACCCGCCCGACATGTTGGACCTCGACCTCGACTTGGAGGCCGACCTGGGCGTCGACACCGTCAAACAAGCCGAGACGTTCGCCGCGATCAGGGAGCGCTACGACATCGAGCGGGACGACGACCTCGCCCTACGCGACTACCCCACCCTGCAACACGTCATCGACTTCGTCTACGAGCGGGCCGAAGGCCTCGCCGCCCCCGCAGCCGAGACCGCACCGGCCCCGCCCACGACGGCCGATGAGCGCCGCGTGACCGTCGCGGACGCGCTGACAGGCGACGACGAAGCCGCCGCGGCGATCCCTCGCCGCGTGCCGACCGCCGTCCTCCGCCCCGACGTGGAGAGGTGCAAGAAGACCGGAGTGACCCTCGGCGCCGACAGCCGGGTCCTGGTCATGATGGACACGGGAGGCGTGGGCAAAGCCCTTGTCAAGAGGCTGGAGAAGCTGGGCGCCGCCGTGCTCGCAGTCGAAGGGGCGCCGGAAGCCGACGAGCTGGCGAGCCGCATCGACGACTTCGGCGAGATCACCGGCGCCTACTGGTTGCCCGCCCTCGACGTCGAGGCCCCCTTGGCGAACATGAACCTGGAGGAGTGGAGAGAAGCTCTGCGCGCCCGGGTGAAGCTGCTCTACGCGACCATGCGCCGCCTCTACGACTCCGTCGACGGCCCCGGCGCTTTCCTCATCTCTGCGACCCGGCTCGGGGGCAGGCACGGCTACGACGAGAACGGCGCCCTAGCCCCCCTCGGCGGAGCGGTCACCGGGTTCACCAAGGCCTATCACAAGGAGAAGCCTGACGCGACGGTCAAGGCGGTCGACTTCCCCGAGAGCAGGAAGACCGCATGGGTGGCCGACGCCCTCATCGAGGAGACCCTCGGCGACCCCGGGGCGGTCGAGATCGGGAGATTGGGAGGTCGGCGTTGGACCGTCGGGCTTGTCGAGACCGAGCTCGGGGAAGAGCCCTCAGTCACGCTCGGCGCCGACTCGGTCTTCGTCGTCACCGGCGCCGCGGGCAGCATCGTCTCGGCCATCACCGCCGACCTTGCCCGCGCCTCGGGAGGGACCTTCCATCTTCTAGACCTGGTTGACCTGCCCGACCGGGACGACCCCGACGTCATCGCCTTCGGCGCCGACAAGGACGGCCTCAAGCAGACCATCTTCAAGCGGCTGAAGGAGGCGGGAGAGAAGGCGACCCCGGTCGCCGTCGAGAAGACGCTGGCGGGCGTCGAGCGCAAGCGCGCCGCCCTCTCCGCCGTCGAGGCGATCGAGGCGGCGGGCGGGACGGCCCACTACCACTCGGTCAACCTCCTCGACGGCGCGGCCGTCGGCGAGGTCGGAGCCGCCATCGCCGAGGCGACCGACCGCGTCGACATGCTCATCCACGCGGGCGGGCTTGAGATCAGCCGGCGACTCCCCGACAAGTCCCCCGAGGAGTACGACTTGGTGTTCGACGTCAAAGCCGACGGTTGGTTCAACCTGCTCAGCGCGCTGGGCGACACGCCGATCGGGGGCGTCGCGGCCTTCAGCTCCGTGGCTGGCCGCTTCGGCAACGACGGCCAGACCGACTACTCGGCGGCCAACGACCTGCTCTGCAAGCTGACCTCCAGCTTCAAGACAACGCGGCCAAACACGCTGGGCGCGGCGATCGACTGGACCGCCTGGGGGGACATCGGCATGGCGACCCGCGGGTCGATCCCCGCCATCATGAAGGCCGCCGGGATCGACATGTTGCCGGCGCGCGCCGGGATACCCATCGTCAGACGAGAGCTGACCCTGCGGACCGAGACCGGCGAGGTCGTCATCGGCGAGCGCCTCGGCGCCTTGGCCGACGAGATCGACGACACCGGCGGCTACCACGTCGACGCCCAACCCGCGCCGGCCGGCCTCATCAACGAGGTCCGGTCGTTCGGCGCCTACTCAGGCCTGGTCGCCGCCGTGACGCTCGACCCGACCGAGCAGCCGTTCCTCTTCGACCACCGGCTCGACGACACCGCCCTGCTGCCCGGAGTGATGGCGATGGAGCTGATGGCCGAGACCGCCCTGGCGGGTTTCCCCGACCTCAAGGTCGCGTCCATAGAGGACGTCAGCTTCCTCGCGCCGCTCAAGTTCTACCGGGACGAGCCCCGCGAGCTGCGGGTCGAAGCCAGGTTAAGCGCCGAGACCGGCGCCGGCGACGGCGACATCGTCGCCAGGTGCCGCGTCATCGGCGTGAGAGAGCTGGCCGGCAGGCCCGAGCCTCAGACGACCGTGCACCACGAAGCCACGGTCCGCCTCAGCGAATCCGTGGCCGACCTGGGCCGCACAGAGCCTCCCGAGCCCGCCGACGGGGCCGGCGCCGAGGAGATCTACCGCATCTACTTCCACGGGCCCGCATACCAAGTCATCGACAAGGCATGGGCGATTGAGGGAGGGGTGGCCGCTTCAATGGCCACGCCGTTGCCCTACAACCACAAACCCGCAGACGTCGCCGCCGTCACCTCGCCGCGGTTATCGGAGTTGTGCTTCCAGGCCGCGGGAATCCTCGAGATCGGCGACACCGGGACCATGGCCCTGCCCACCGGCATCGGCCGGATCGTCGTCCCGCCCCAGCCGCTCGACCACGACGCGGGTCTCACCGCCCTGGCCAGGCCGGGAGAAGAAGGATCCTTTGACATCGACGTCATCGACTCCGCGGGGGACGTTCGTCTCAGGATGACCGGCTACCGGACCGTCGCCCTGCCGACGAAGCTGAGCGAAGAGGCAGTCGCCCCCATTCGCCGCGCCGTCGCCCCCTAGATGAGATTCAGCCGGGTCGCCATCGTCAACCGCGGCGAGCCCGCCATGCGGTTCATCAACGCCGTCAAGGACTACCGCTCCGAGCACGACGCCGACCTGAGCACGATCGCCCTGTACACAACGCCGGACCGCGAGTCCACGTTCGTGTCGGAGGCGGACCGGGCGTACAGCCTGGGGCCCGCGCTCGTAGACGACGGCGAAGGCGGGAGGCTCTCCGCCTATGTGCATCACCCGACCGTGCGGCGGGCGCTTGAGGAGACCGGCGCCGACGCGGTGTGGACCGGGTGGGGGTTCGTCGCCGAGGACGCCGACTTCGCCGAGATGTGTGAGCGGCTCGGGATCGTCGCCATCGGCCCCAACGCCAGGACAATGCGCATCCTCGGGGACAAGATCGCCTCAAAGAGGCTGGCTGATCAGTCCGACGTGCCGGTGGCGGCCTGGAGCGGCGGGCCGGTCGAGACGATTGAGGAGGCGACCCTCGCCGCCAACGAGATCGGCTACCCGCTGCTGCTCAAGGCGACCGCCGGGGGCGGCGGGCGCGGCATCCGCAGGATCGGCTCTCCCGAGGACCTGAGCGCGGCGTTCGAGCCGGCGAGGCGCGAGGCGGGGGCGGCTTTCGGCAACCCCACCGTGTTCCTCGAGTCTCTCGTGCCCGACTCCCGCCACATCGAGGTCCAGATCGTCGGCGACGAGACCGGCGCCGTCTGGGCGGTGGGAGTCCGGGACTGCTCGGTCCAGAGACGCAACCAGAAGGTGATCGAGGAAGCGCCCTCGCCCGTGTTGACCGACGAGCAACATCGGGAGGTCTGCGACGCGGCCGCCCGCCTTGGCCGGGCCGTCGGGTACGAGAACGTGGGCACCGTTGAGTTCCTCTACGAGCCCGCCCACAAGCGTTTCTCGTTCATGGAGGTGAACACCCGCCTGCAGGTTGAGCACCCCATCACGGAGGTGACCACCGGCGTCGACCTAGTGAAGCTGCAACTGGCCCTCGCGCTAGGCGAGGTCCTCCAAGGCGAGCCTCCCGTCACCGAAGGCCATGCCATCGAGGTCAGGCTCAACGCCGAGGACCCCGAGTCCGGCTTCGCTCCCGCCCCCGGCGCCGTCGAGCTTCTCGCGATCCCGTTCGGCCCCGGCGTCCGCGTCGACACGGGCATCGAAGAGGGCGACGAGGTGGTAGCCGAGTACGACTCGATGATCGCCAAGATCATCACCTACGGGAGCGACCGCAACGAGGCCGCGGCCCGCATGAAGCGAGCCTTGGCCCAGACCACCACCGTGATCCGGGGCGGCGCCACCAACAAGGGTTTCGTCCAGGCGCTGATGGACCATCCCGACTACGCCGCCGCGGCCATCGACGTCGGCTGGATAGACCGGATGATCGCCGCCGGCGAGAGGCTCGAGCATCAGCACATGGACGTCGCCCTGCTGGCCGGAGGGCTAGCCGGGTATGAGCACCAAGTGCAGGTGGAGAGGGTTCGCTTCCGGGCGTCGGCGGCCCGGGGACGGCCGGAGGTCGAGCCAAGCCCCTCCGGCCGTCAGGTCGCGCTGCGATACGGCGGCATCCCCTACTCGATGACGGTGGCGTGCGTCGGCCCGAGAAGGTATCTGGTCGGGATCGACGGTTGCGAGGTGTCGGTCCACGCGGTCGATGCGGGGCTGGCGAAGCGCCTGACCATCGGCGACCGCAGCTACAAGACCCTCTCTGTGGTTCACGGCGCCGCCATGCAGGTCGAGGTCGACGGCGTCGGCCACCGCATCAGCTTCGACGAAGGGGGCATAGTCCGGTCGCCGTCCCCGGCCCTCGTCGTGTCGATCAACGTGGCCCCCGGCGACGAGGTCCTGATCGGCGACCGGCTGGCGGTGATCGAGGCCATGAAGATGGAGACGAACGTCTACGCCGAGTTCTCCGGCGTCGTCCGCGAGGTGGTGGTGCACCCCAACATCCAGGTCGCGGCGGGCAGCCCTCTGGTCGTCATCGACCTCACCGAGAGCGACGACGCCGCCAGGCCGGCCGACAAGGTGGCGTTCGGCGGCCTCGCCCGGCCGGCCGAGTCCGACCACCGCCGCTGCGTCCACGTCCTCGGCCGCCTCAGGAACGCCATGCTCGGGTTCGACATCGACCCCGGGACGCTGGTCGAGGAGATGAGCGGCGCCAGGCGGTGCCCCGACCCGGGCCTGGAGGAGGAACGGCTGCGGGCCGAAGATGAGATCCTCGGCCTGTTCGCCGACCTGATCGCGCTGTTTCGCAGGGACCCGATCGACGACGAGGCCGGGGGGCCGGCCCGGAGAGGGGCGGAGACCCACCTCTTCGACTACCTGCGCAACGTCGAGGCCCAGGGCACCGACCAACCGGAGTGGTTCACCGACCTGCTGCGCAAGGCGATGAGCCATTACGGCTTCGACAGCCTCGAGCCGTCCGCAGCCCTGAGCGCCGCTCTGTTCCGCCTGCTGCGGGCCCGCTCCGCCGTGGCCGCCTTGACCCCCGCCTTGACGTCGATACTCGAGGACCGCATCGAGCGCCCCGGCGCAGGCGAAGGCCCCGAGCTGCAGCGGCTTCTCGACCGCCTCGCCGACGAGACGATCGACCGCTACCCGGTGATCCACGACCTGGCCGTCGACATCAGGTATCGCCTATTCGACTTCCCGTTCCTCGAAGGCGTCCGGGCCCGCGCCTTCCAGGAAGCGGACGAGCGCATCGCCCGGCTCAAGGCCGACCCGCTCGGGGACGACAGGGCGGAGCACATCAACGCCCTCCTCCACCACCCCCAGCCCCTGGCGCCGACGCTCACAAGGCGGATGCGCCAGGCCCCGCCGGCGGTGAGGGCGGCGCTGCTCGAGGTGACCAGCCGGCGTTACTACCGGATGCGCGCCCTCGAGGACGTTCAGTCGATCGAGGCGCCGGAAGGAGTGCTTCTCGGGGCTCGATACGAGTTCGAGGGATCGCACTACCGGCTGACGGCGACCGCCGTGTCGTGGGAGAACCTCGAGTCGCGCCTCAACCTTGTCGCCGAGCGCCTGACAGTAGAGCCCGACCAAGCGGCGGTGATCGACGTCTATGTGACGACCCCGCCCGACGAGGGCGACGCCGACTCCCTGGCGGAGACCGTCTCTCAGATGCTGCGCAAAACGGTCGGGGGCCGCCGCGTCAGCCGCGTCGTGATCACGGCGCTGCGATCGGACACGGCCACCAGCATCGCCTCGGTCTTCCACTTCACATTCCGGCCCGACCCCGACGGCGGGTTCTCCGAAGACCGCCAGTACCGGGACCTGCACCCGATGATGGCCAAGCGGCTGGTGTTGGGAAGGTTGGCGAACTTCGACACCGTGCGGATCCCCACGTTGGAGGACATCTACCTATTCCACGGCAAGGCCAAGGACAACCCCCGCGACGAGCGCCTGTTCGCGGTGGCCGAGGTCCGCGACGCCACGAAGGTGACCGACCCCGACGGCCGCACCCGCATACCCGACATGGAGCGGGTGTTCAGGGAGGTCGTGGCGTCGATCAGGAGGTTCCAGGCGAAGCGCCCTCGGGGGCGGCGGCTCATCTGGAACCGGATCATCCTCTACATCTGGCCGAAGCTGGACATGAGCCGGGAGGAGCTGTTCAGCCTGATCACGAGGCTCGCCCCCTACGCACACGGCGCCGGGTTGGAGAGAGTGGTCCTGCTCTTGCGGGTCACCAAGAGAGGGGAGACGACCCGGGAGGTGCTTGAGATCAGAGATCCCTGGGGGCGCCAACCCACCTTGAAGGAGCGTGACGACTCCATCCAGCCGATCAGGGCGCTCTCCAGCTACCGGCAGCGAATGACCCGGTTGCGGCAGAGGGGCCTCGTCGACCCCTATGAGCTTGTCCGCCTGCTCACGCGCGGGGCGGGCGTGGGCGGTGCGTTGCCCCCGGGAGACTTCCAGGAGCACGACTTGGAGGGCGCCGCCCTGGTCGAGGTGGAGCGCAAGCGCGGCGGCAATGAAGCCAACGTCGTGGTCGGCGTGATCAGCAACCGGACCGTCCGCTACCCGGAGGGGATACGCCGGGTCCTCATCGCGGGCGACCCGAGCCGGGGCATGGGCGCCCTCGCCGAGCCGGAGTGCAGCCGCATTATCGCTGCCCTCGACCTCGGCGAGCGGATGGGCGTGCCCGTCGAGTGGTTCGCCGTGTCGGCCGGAGCGCGCATCTCGATGGACAGCGGCACAGAGAACATGGACTGGATCGGCAGGGTGTTGCGCCGAATCGTGGAGTTCACCCAGGCGGGCGGGGAGATCAACGTCGTCGTCACCGGGATCAACGTGGGGGCCCAGCCTTACTGGAACGCCGAGGCGACCATGCTCATGCACACCAAGGGCATCCTGGTGATGACCCCCAGCGCGGCGATGGTGCTGACCGGCAAGGAGGCGCTCGACTTCTCGGGAGGCGTGTCGGCGGAGGACAACTTCGGCATCGGCGGATTCGACCGGATCATGGGGCCTAACGGCCAGGCCCAGTACTACGCCAGGGACGTGCACGAGGCGTGCCGGATCTTGCTCCAGCACTACGAGTTCTCCTACGTCGCGCCCGGCGAGCGGTTCCCGCGGCGGGCGGAGACCTCCGACCCCGTCGACAGGGACGCGGGCGCGGCGCCACACGGGGGCGAATTCGGCGCCGTCGGGGAGATCTTCTCCGACGAGGCCAACCCGGACCGCAAGCGGCCGTTCGAGATCCGCAGGGTCATGAGCGCCGCGGTCGATCAGGACCTGCCCACCCTGGAGCGTTGGCGCGCCATGCAACACGGCGAGGTCGCCGTCGTCTGGGACGCCTTCCTGGGCGGGCGCCCGGTCTGCCTCATCGGGCTGGAGTCGAAGCCGGTGACCCGCACCGGGTTCGTCCCCGCCGACGGGCCCGACCAGTGGACGGCGGGGACCCTCTTCCCGGTCGCCTCAAAGAAGGTGGCCCGGGCCATCAACTCGGCGAGCGGGAGCAGGCCTGTGGTGGTGCTCGCCAACCTCTCCGGGTTCGACGGCTCGCCGGAGTCGATGAGGCGCCGACAGCTTGAGTACGGGGCGGAGATCGGCAGGGCCGTGGTCAACTTCGACGGCCCCATCGTCTTCTGCGTGATCTCCCGCTACCACGGCGGGGCGTTCGTCGTCTTCTCCAAGACGCTCAACGAAAGCATGGAGGTGGCGGCGCTGGAGGGGAGCAAGGCCTCGGTCATCGGCGGCGCCCCGGCGGCGGGCGTGGTCTTCGCCCGCGAGGTGTCGAAGAGGGTGGAGGAGGACCCTCGCGTGAAGGAGGCGGTTCGGAGGGCGTCCGCCGCATCCGACCCCGACAAACCTGCGCTGACGGCCGGGGCCAAGGAGGTCAGGGCCCAGGCCCACGCCGAGCACCTTCACCGGATGGCCGACGACTTCGACTCGATTCACAGCGTCGAGCGCGCACTGGACGTCGGCTCGGTGGACCGCATCATCGCGTCGGCGTCGCTCCGCCCCTACCTGATCGACGCAGTGGAGCGCGGGATGGAGCGCACCCTCGCGGACATGGGCTGACCGCGTGGCGGTGGTGCGTTGGCTCGCCTGCGACGAGGGCGAGCCGGACCCGTCGGCCTCGTGGTTGTCCGCCCGCGACCGGCGCCGCCTTGAGGCCATGGCGTACACGAAGCGTTTCGACGAGGCCCGGCTGTCGCGGTGGACGGCGCACAGGGCCGTGGCGCTGAGCGTCGGGCTGGGCGATGCCGTGGAGGCCCTGGGGCGGGTGGAGATCTTCAACGAGGCCGACGGCTCGCCGCGGGCGAGGGCGCCGGGAGCGGGGGCCCTGTCGATCTCCTCGACCGACCGCGCCGGATGGGCGGTGACGACCGTGCTCCGAGGGGAGGCGCCGATCGGCTGCGACCTCGAGCTGGTTGAGCCGCGTAGCCCGGCCTTCGTGCGGGACTACTTCACCGAGCGGGAGCAAACGCTGGTCGCAGCCGCTCCCCTGCCCTCCGATGTGACCGCCAACCTCATATGGTCGGCCAAGGAGAGCGCCCTGAAGGTCCTGCGAACGGGCCTGCGGAAGGACACCCGCAGCGTCCAGGTCGACCTTGAGCCGACGGGCGGAGACGGGTGGCGGCCCTTGACGGTGACACACGCGTCGGAGACCATGTCCGGGTGGTGGCGCCGGTACGGCGCTTTCCTCTTGACGTTCGCTTCGGCCTCCGCACACCCGCCGCCGAAGAGCCTCGTCGAGCCGTCGCCCCTGGAAGGGGCCGAGCCCGCCCACTCATGGTTGGGCCGCCCACTGCGTTGACCCCTGCAGCGCCGCGTCAGTCCAGGGTGCGCAGGTAGGCGACCACGTCGTGGAGATCCTGGTCGTCGAGTGAGGCGTTGCCGCCTTTCGGGGGCATGTCCACGCCCGCCTCGTTGGCGGGGTCGCCGGCGGGCCTGCCTTCCTTGAGGAACACCACCATCTCAGCGTCGGTCCTGTCGGCGACGAATGTGTTGGCGTGGAGGTCCTTGCCGAGACCTTCGAGGCCGGTCGCGTCGGGGCCGTGGCATGCGGCGCACGTCGATTTGTAGACATCGGCCCCGGCCGCTGCGTCGCCGACCAGCTCCGCGCCGCCGCCTCCAGCCTCGTTGTCGGCGCCTTCACCCTGGTCGCCGCCTCCACAGGCGGCGAGCGTTAGGGCGAGGGCGGCCAAGATCGCCGTCAGTCGTCTCATTGTCTTTCCCTTTCTCGTCCGGTCTCGTTCGAAATCCTGCGTCTGATTGTCAAAGCTGATCGTCGGCAAGCCCAAATCCGCCGCCCCGAGAGCGCGGCGACCGCGCCTACCCGTCGTCGCCCGCGTGATCATGGCCCTCCGCGTCGTCGTCCGCGTCTTCCATCCCGTCTCCCGACCCCATGTCCATCCCGCTGCCGGCAGCCGGGCGGTCAAGCGGCAGCTCAAGCAGGGCGCCCCAACCGATCACCTCGCCGCCGAGGTCGGCGGCCGCCCTCATCGCACGATCATGATCGGAGAAGGCGAGGATGCCGTACCCCATGGGGGACTCCGCCCCGAGGGTGGGCACGAAATGAGCCGCGGCCGCATCGATCAGCTCCTTCTCGTCGAAGTCGCTTACCCACACGGCCGCCTCGGACAACTCACCCGCCTCACGCCCGTGAGTCAGCAACCCGCCCAGATCGTCGAAGGCCTTCTCGGTCCCTTCCGAGAGCCGATAGGCGGCGGCGAAGCGATCATCGCTGATGATCATCCCGCACTCGACGCAGATGTCTCTCCCGTAGTCGATCTCGGGGGGCTCGCCGGAGGCCGCGGGATCGCCACATCCCGCGAGAGCCGGGACGATGAGGACAAGCAGAGCTACGAGGCGCCTCACAGATCCGCCTTCCCCCGAAAACGGCGCCACGCCGCCGCGGCCGGCGCCGCCAGCCACAGCCCGAGGACTCCGCCCAGCACAATCGGCAGAGACTCGCCCAGGGTGTCCACCGCGTAGATCCCCGCCGGGCCCAGGGCGTCCAACGAGCCCCCGAGCGCGGTGACCGCAGTGAGACGAAACGCCTCCACCGGGTTGAGCGAGGCGGAGATGAAGAGGGCGGAGACGGGCATGTCGGTCGCCGCGGAAGTGCCCATCAGGCCGAGGTCGCCGATGAAGACGAGGACGAGCCAGGCGAACACCGCGGCGCCCAACGCCGAGGCCGATCGAGACGTGTGCACACCGATGAGCATCCCGAGGCCCGCCATCGCGGCAGCCAACACCCAGGAGGCGACGGCGATCAACATGAAGGGCCCGACCTCGGCGGCGGCGCCTCTCAACGCGGTGACGGCGCCCGCCGCGCCGAACCCGGCGAAGGAGGCGACGGCCAAGGCTGCGACGGCGCCCAAGTAGATCCCCAAGAAGGCCTCGGTCCGGCTGACCGGGTGACTCATCAGGAACCTGAGGGCGCCGCTCTCCCTCTGGCCGGCGAGGCTCATCGCGCCGAGGGTCAGCCCCATGAGGGGAATGATCACCTGCACCAGCGTCACCAACGACGCCCCGGTGCGCCCGTATCCGGCGGCGCCTTCGATGCGGCTGCCGGGGAGGGCCACGAGGACCAACACCGCCGCCAAGCCGACGAAAGCCGCCACCCACATTCGGAACCAGCGGCTCGCCACGGTCCCCCTCAGCTCCATGCGAGCGATCCTGAGGACGGCGCCGGCCTCCGGGCGCTCAACCATCTCGGCCCCGGTCATCGCCACACCTCCAAGTCCTCGATGTCGATGCCCGCCTTCTGGAGCGCGGCGACCGCATGACCCTTCTGCTGCGCCGACACCTCGACCAACACCCCCTTGGAGTTGCGCCGGGCGCTGAACCCGGCTTCGACCAAGACGGCCTCGGCCCTCTCGGCGCCGGCGCCCGCCGTGGTCAGGTGGAGCCACGCCCTGATGCCCAGCTCCTCGGCCAAGTCGGACGGAGCGCACTCAGTCACCGTCCTCCCCGAGTCCATGGCGATCACCCTGTCGACCAGCATCCCCACCTCGTCGACATGGTGAGAGGCGACGACCATGGTCCGCCCCTCGCGGCGCAACTCCTCGAGAAGCGCAGTGATCGAGTTGCGCGCAGCCGCGTCGAGGCTCGATGTCGGCTCGTCGAGAAGGAGGATCGACGGATCGGGGATCAGGGCGGTCGCCAACCCGAGACGCTGCTTGAGACCGCCCGATAACTCACGAACCGCCTTGGCGGAGTGCACACCGAGACCGAGGCGCTCGGCCACCTCGTCGACCCGCTCGGGGCTGACTCCCCGGAGCGACGCCGAGTAGTCGAGGAGGTCCACCACCGTCATGTCGTCGTAGAACGAAAGCTCTTGGGGGACGTAGCCGATCCGGCTGCGCACGGCCTTGCCCCGCTCACGCGCGTCGAGCCCGCCCACGGTGATCGCCCCCTCATATGAGACAAGGCCCAACAGGCACCTGATGACGGTTGTCTTGCCGGCGCCGTTCGGCCCCCACAAGGCGACCGAGTCGCCCTGATCGATGACGGCGTGAAAGTCGTCCACCACGATCGCCTCGCCGTATCTCTTGGTGAGAGCGGTCACCTCGATCATCTGAGCGACCTGCGTAACGGGGCGCGGGCGACCGCCCAGAGGCCCGACGCCGCGACGAGCAGCGCCAAGGCGGCGGCCGTCGTCGCGGATGTTCCTTCCCCGGCGGGGGCGACCACGGGGTTGGGCAAGCTCGGCGGGTTGATGATCGGCGCCGTGTCGGACAGCTTGGGGCGGGGCGTGAACGAGGGGAACATCCTCCCGGCCAGATCGATCGCCTTCGAAGCCGGCGTCGCCTCGAAGAAGCGCAACTCCGGGTTCTTGTCCGTCAACGTCGAGAAGAGATCGGCGAGCCGATACGGGACGTCGCCCACGCCGTCGCCGTCGGCGTCGTAGCCGGCGTAGTCGCTCCAGTGGTTGCCGACCCCGGCGGCGGTCCAGGTGTTGGCGCCGTGGAACTCGCCCTTCCCCTGGACCCCGACCTGCTCGCCGTTGTCGACGAAGGCGTTGCCCGTCATGACGTTTCCCCTGACCGAGGGCAGGAAGAGGGCGCCGATCTCGTTGTAGGCGAAGAGGTTGTCGCTGAACCTGTGCTCGACCCCGGCTGTGGCCGGAGAGTTGTCGAAGAAGGCCCCCACCCGATTGGAGAGGAAGTGGTTGCCGGTGGCTGTGACCCCGTCGACGTCCTTCAGCCCCACGCCGTATCCGGAGGGGCCCTGGTTGTCGGTGATCAGGTTGTCTCTCAGCGTGAGGTCGCGGCTGTACATGAGGAAGCCGCCGACGCTGTTGCCGCTCAAGAGGTTTCGCTCCACAAGGGCTCGGTCGGAGTACATGAGGTGGATGCCGTAGCGACCGTTGGTCACCCGGTTGTCGCGGAGGATCAGGTCGTCGGAGAACCAGAGGACGGTGTCACGGCCGCCGTCCACGACATTGCGCTCGACGACGCTCCCAGAGCTCTCCCACAAGCGAATGCCGTCCCCCCGCCGAGCCACATCAACCTCCATCGCCCCGATCACGTTGTCCGCGACGTAGGAGTCGTCGCCGCGCCGGAGGAAGATGCCGAACAGGACGTTCTCGAACCTGTTGCCGACGACGGCGACTCGTGCGGCCGTGGCCGAGACTCCGGCGTTCTCCTGATCGAGGGACGACCCGGTGTTGGCGATGACGAGGCCGGTGACGGTCACATCCGGCGCCGTGATCTCAATGACGTTGCCGACGCCGCGCCCGTCCACCACGGGCCGGCCCTCGCCGCGCAACTCCAACGGCTTGTCGATGACGATGTTGCCGTGATACTCGCCCGCGGGGAGCACAAGGACCGACCCGGGCTGGGCCGAGTCGATCATGGCCTGAAGATCCTCGGCCGCCGCCGCGCTTGTGGCGGGCGCCGCGACGATGAGGAGCATGCTGGCGAAGGCCGCCGAGCGGCGGCGTCGAACTCGTTGTCGCCGTCGCCGCGGGGCAAGCGGCCGTCGCATCAGTCGCCGCGGCATCAATCGTCTCGGCCCATCGCGTCGACGAGCGGCTTGTAGGCGCGTCGATGCAGGACCAGGGCGTAGGCGAGCACGCCGGAGGCGGCGAACGCGAGGAGAAGCCCCGCGCCCGGCAGAGCGAGCGTGTCGAACTGCGCTATCTCGGCGGGACCGAAGATCGGCGGCGTGAACTCGCCCACTGCGGCGGCGAGAGGGGCGAGCGGGTCCAGGTTGTGGCCGAAGTTGTAGAGCCAGAACTGGAGGTCCACCAAGAAGACCACGGGGAAGAGCAACGCCGGGAGAGTGAGCAGCAGCACCCACCGGCTGTGTGTGAGCAGCGCGGCGAGGACAAGGGCGGCCAGGCCGATGACGGCGACCACGGCGATCGATCTCTCGAACACGGCGGCGTCGTCGAACGACCCCAAGCCGACATAGTGGTTGAGCCCTTCAAGCTCGCCCACGTCTCCCTCCAGCCGATTGACGTACGCGGTGACCCGCAGCCCGTCCGGGAACTGGGGCGCCTTCAGGTTCAGCACCCAGAACGGGAGCAGGAGGGAGGCCAGCAGGAGCGCGGCCGCGGCGACCATCAGCCTTGAAGGCCTCCGGTACAGCTCGGCGCGCTCCGCCAGATCCTCTTTTGGGACCCTCGGCCCCAGCACCCGGCTCAGGACTGACAAGACCGCCCCTACGACTCCGGCGCCACCAAGAGGTACCCGGCCATCTCGAGGTGAAGGGCCGAGCAGAACTCGGTGCAGTAGAACGGGAACGTGCCGCTCATGTCGGCGTCGAACTCGACGGTCGCCGTCTCCCCTGGCTCCAGGCTCAAGTTGATGTTGTGGCCGGGGATCGAGAAGCCGTGTGTCGCGTCGAATGACGTGTCGACGTTGGTGATGTGCCAGATGACGCGGTCGCCTGCTTTGATCTCGACGCGATCGGGCGTGTAGTGCGACCGCACCGCGGTCATCCAGATCTCCACCGTGTCGCCGTTGCGCTCAATCCGCTCCTCGCCCAATTGCGGTGCGTTGGGGTCGACCGCGCCGGTGTGAGGGTTCCACCCGATCTCCGGGTAGGTCTCGTACGGCGTCAGCTTGTCGGCCCTGATCATCTGCACATAGTGGGGCTCGCCCCAACCCACCGGCATGTCGTACATGAGCTGCATCCCGGCGGTCTCCTCGATCGCGTCGTGCGGCCTGCTTATGTCGATGAGCTGGAAGTTCTGGGGAAGCAGCGGGCCCGGCGGGAAGAAGCGCTCGAGCGACCACTTGTTCAACGCCACCAGCCAATCGCCGTCGGGGCTGACGGTGTCGCCCTCGGCGGCCACAAGGTGCCCGATGTTGTAGTGCACGGGTATGGCGCCCTCAAGCTTGAACTCATCCCGATAGGGAGGCCCGAGGCTCCACCTGGCCACGGTGCTGTCCAGGAACAGCGACGTGTAGGCGTATCCCTCATCGTCGAACTGGGTGTGCAACGGGCCGAGGCCCAACTCCACCTGGGCCTCGACCGTGTCGTCGAAGCTGAGGATCGGGACGCCGAACGGGTCGGTCTCCCAGTTCCCGGCGGCGATCGCCTGCTGGATCTTCTCGAACGAGTAGACGGTCACATGCGGGTCCAGCTTGCCGGACACAACCATGTAGTCGCCCTTGGGGGCGACATCCACTCCGTGGGGGCTCTTCGGCTCGGGGACGAAATAGAGGAGGCCTTCGTCTATCGCCGTCTGGAGCGGGATCATTGCCAGCCCGTTGACGTCGACCGTGTTCTGAGAGGCGGCCGTCTCGACCGCCTTCTCGAGGTTGATGACGTGCAGGTAGTCGTTCTCGGCGGCCGACGCCCCCGCCTCGAACGGCACACCCTCCTTCTCCAGGCCCTCTCCGACCGCCATCTCGGTGTTGAACGAGTTGCAGAAGATCCAACCCTCCGACTCGAGCTTCCCGGAGTCGCACAGGTCCTGCCAGTAAGGCGGCAGCTCGATGGCGAACGACGCGTCTTGGTCGATGCGACCCGCGGCCCGATCGAACTTCCACATGGTGACCATTCCCCTGTACTTGGACTCGTACTCCTCGATCGGCGCGTACTCCCACCCGGTGGGCGTGGCGTACTGACCGCCTTCGATGACCCACTCGGTGTCCGGTGTGACGAACGTCCCGCCGTGGTCGTTGATGGCGACGGGGTTCTTGACGATCTGCTTCGTCTCGAAGTCCTTCAGGTCGATGACGGCGACGCGGGCGTTTGCCTTGTCGTTGATGAACACATACTCCCCGTCGTATTCGCCGTCCGTCTCCGACAACGCGGGATGGTGTGTGTCGGCCCAAAGCACCTCGCGATCGCCGACGTTGCCGCCGGCAAGGACCTCCTCGATCGCCTTGTTCCCATAACCCCAGCCCTGCCAGGGCTCGGGCGTGAACACGCCGATCGTCTTCAGGAGGCGCATCGACGGGACACCGATGACGTGCACCTGCCCGGAGTGCCCCCCGGAGGAGAACATGACGTAGTCGTCATGCGTGCCCGACGGCATGTAGGTCTTCAGGGCCGCCGTCACGTCGTCGTCGGTCAATTGGCGATCCTCGATGATGTCCGTGTAGGCGCCTTCCCCGCCGTCGGCGCATGCCGACAGGATCGAGGCGGAGACCGCCAAGAACGCGATCCCGACTAGAACGACTCGGCTGCGCCGAGACGGCGACCGATCTCTGATCATCTCTGTTTCTTCCTTTCTGTGGCGCCCGGCGCCGACGGCGATGTGATCGACGTTGGGCCGAGCCTGTTGACATTGTCGCCCTGCGGGGAACCGCGCGGGCCTCCGGGGGCGGGCGCCTCTCAGCGCGCATGCGATTCGCTCGAGCGGCCTCACAGCCGGATGAACCCCTTCCGGCGTCTCGTGGGAGGGCGGCCCGCCAAGTCGATGTTAGCGGCGCCTCGCGGCTTCCAGCCATATCGACGCGACCGCCCTGGTCTCAACCTCCAAGCTGCCTGAGCCCTCAAGCCGCGGGCGGCGGCAATCTCAACGCACACGTTTCGATGTGGGCGAATCCAGAGCGTCAGGAGACCGACTTGGGCGGCGGGGCTGAAGTCCGCGGCTCGGCGCGGATCAGGGGGACCGCGGCCGCCGCGGTGACGGCGCCCAAGATCACCGGGAGGGCCCGCGGGCCGCCGGCCGACGAGATCCACCCTCCGGCGACGGGGCCGAGCGACCCCACAAGGAAGAACACGAGGCTCAACAGGCCCATCGCGGCGCCGAGGCTCGACGACCCGAACACTTCCCTCGAGTACATGCCGACCAACGGCGATGAGGCGCCGACGCCGAACCCGGCGACCACGGCGAACACGGCCGCCACGGGCGCCGTGCCCGCGAAGACGAGCACGATCAAGCCGGCGGAGACGGCCGAGTAGGCGAGCCTCAGGGCGCCCGCGGCGCCCAACCTTGCGACGATCGCCATCAGGGGCACCCGCCCGCCGAGTTGAGCGAAACCCCTGAACCCGGCCCAGAAGGACGCCGCCGTCAGGGTCAACCCCGCCGCTCTCATCACCGGCGCCTGGTAGACCACCATGACGGCGACGCTGACGCCGACCAGCCCCTGGGCGATGAGCAAGCGGCGAGCGGCGGCGGTCTTGAGCGCCGCGCCCAGCTCGGACCAGAGGGCCAAGCCGCGGGGCGCCTCCCCGCTCCGCGTGTCGATCGTCAAGGCGCCGGCGGCGAGGGCCGCCGCCGCGGAGAGGGCGAGGGCCCGCAATGTGAGGCGCCAGCCCGCGGCCTGAACGAGCCAGGCGGCGGCGGGCAAGTAGACGGCGGCGGCGAAGGCGCCCCAGATGGTCAGGACGGCTATGGCCCTTGTGGCGTCGTGTGGGCTGATCCGCGCGGCGACCGTCTGGGTGACGTGATAGAAGCCGAGGCCGCCGAGCGCCCCTCCCCCGACGGCGGCGGCGGGGCCGAAGACGGCGGGCGACCCGGCGGAGGCGGCGACGCTGAAGGCGACGGCGACTACACACGCGGCGAGCCCGAACACGATCCGGCTGCCGAACCGGTCGAGAAGCCAGCCCCCTCCGAGCGAGCCTACGCCGGCCGCGAGCGTCGACGCCGAGAACGCTGTGGTCAGGGCCGACTCGCTCCATCCGGTGTCGGCGATGATCGGGTCGAGCAGGACCCCGAACGAGTAGTGCCAGGCCCCGTACGCCCCGATCGTGATGAGCCCCAACACCGCGATGAGCGCCCGGGGGATGCGCTGACTGCCGGTCACACGGCGAGGCTACGGGACGGCGGCCTCAGCCTGCGCAGGTTCCGACGCCCGGTAGTCCGTCGCACCTGTACCGCTCCACCCCAATCCGGTTTCCTAATGCTCTGGATTCGCCTCTACCGTAGTTCGTGCATTGAGAATGGCCCCTGGCTATCGGAGACGCCTCCACCAAGGCAATCGGCAACTCCCTGGCGGTGAGTTGGTCGATCAAGTCAACTCGAAGCGCCTTCCGTCGAGCAGGTCGTCTCCTCGAGCTGCGGCCCTGGCGGGTCCTCTCCCCGACTCGCCGAGGCGGTGCGGCTCTACCGCGAGGCGGCCCGGCTGCACCGGCGGGCCGTCCGAGCGGAGCAGGCGGCTCTTGAGACGGCCGGCTTGACACACGACGGCGAACCGGGCGGCGGGGCCGACCGGCGGGAGTCGCCTTGAGCGACGCGGGCGGGACGGGAGCGAGACGCGACGCGGCGCCGTCCGGCGCCCTCCTGACCCCAACCAAGATCAACGCGTGGCTCGAGTGCCCCCACTACTTCACGTTGATGCGCGACGTCGAGGCCGGGCGAGCGACCCTGCCGCCGCCCGCGGTGGGCTCGTTCGCTCGCCTCTTGCAGCGGAAAGGCGACGAGCACGAGGCTGCGGTCGAGGCGGTCTTCCGCGACAGCGGGTTGGGCGTTCGCCGGGTCGACTCCAAGGAGCGCGGCGAGACGTTTGCGGACTGGGTTGATCGAACCGCCTTCATGCTCGGCGCCGAGGTCGACATGCTGGCGCAGATGCCGCTGGCCCACGAGGGCATCCGCGGAGTTGCGGACTTCCTCGAGCGCACGACCGATCCCGAGACCGGTCGGGCACACTGGGCGCCGATCGACGCCAAGCTGGCTCGCCGGGAGGCGAAACCCGGTCATGTGCTCCAGCTCTGCGTTTACGCCGATGCGCTGGCGGCCGCCGTCGGCGAGGCGCCGGAGCGGCTCCGGATCTCCCTCGGGTCGGGGGTCGTCGAGTCGATCGGCTTCGAGGACGTCCGGCCGTATTGGGCCAGGCTCCGAGAACGGCTCGCCTCCGCGGCGGCGGCGGGGCCGGAGACCGCGACGCGGCCTGAGCCGTGCGACCACTGTGCGTTCTGCGAGTTCCAACCTATCTGTGAGGGGGTCTGGCGGGACGAGGACTCCCTCGTCTATGTGGCCGGTATACGCGCTGCGGAGCGCCGGGCGCTTGAAGCCGCCGGTGTTGTCACGATGGCCGCCCTCGCCGACAGGGCGTCGCCGGTCGACGACTTGGGAGACGAGAGGCGCGAGCGATTGCGCACCCAGGCGCGACTCCAGGTACTCGCCCGAGAGACACCCGACAAGCCCCCGCCGTTTGACCTGAACCGGCCAGCGAGCATCCGGAGTGGGGAAGGGGCTTCGAACGGCTCCCCGAGCCCGACGACGGAGACATCTTCCTCGACTTCGAGGGCCACCCCTTCTGGCGCCCCGACCGCGGACTCTTCTTCCTCTTCGGCCGCCTCGCCCGCGACAACGACGGGACTTGGCGATACCGCCAGGCCTGGGCGCACAACAAGGCCGAGGAGGGCGAGCAGGTTCTCAAGCTCGTCGGTCTCATCCGCGAGCGCAGGTCGTCGCGCCCCGAGATGCATGTGTACCACTACAACCACACCGAGCGATCGGCGCTGGAGTCGTTGGCGGCCGAGCGCCGGACGGCGGAGCAGGCGGTCGCCTCGCTCGTCGAGGCGGGCGTGTTCGTCGATCTCCTGCCCGTCGTCCGCAACGCCGTGCAAGCGGGCGTCGAGTCCTACTCCCTCAAGAACGTCGAGACCCTGACTGGGTTCAAACGCAGTCACGAGATCGAGAAGGGCGCCGGCGCGGTCGTCGCCTACGACGAGTGGGCGCGTGACGCAGACGACGACCGGGCGCGTGGCGCCGACAACGACCCGGCGCGTGACACCGACGACGAGCGCCTCGCGGCGATCGCCGGGTACAACAAAGACGACGTCCGGGCCACTCGAGCCCTTCGCGACTGGTTGATCGAGAAACGACCCGACGGAGTCGGCTGGCGGGTCGATCAGAAAACCGAGGCCGCGGACGACGACGAGGCCGACGCTCTCGCCAAGAAGCTCGGCGAGGCCCCGGCTGGGTCGCCGCAGCGGCTCATGTCCGAATTGCTCGGCTGCTGGCGGCGCGAGTATCGCTCCTACGTCGCTCCGATCATCGGCCTGCTCGGCCGGGACGAGAGCGATCTTATCGACAACGATGCCGCCCTCGCCAAGCTGACCGAGCCGGAGGAGATCGGCCGGACGACCCCGACAGGCAAGCGGGCGAAGTGGCCCGGCCTCCGGTTGTCGTTCCCGACCCAGGAGCTCGGCGACGCCTTCAGCGGCGACAAGCTGAGGGTGCTCTACACGACCGCGAGCGGACTGGTAGGCCGCGCCGAGGTTGATCGACTCGACACCTCGCAAGGCGAGATCGTCCTCGTCTGGAACGACAAAGCCGCGAAGCTGGGCGAGGCGCCCAAAGCCGTGGCGCCGGATGAGTGGGTGCCGGCGTACTCAAAGTGGGAAGCCCTGCTCGACCTCGCCCGCCAGTGGCGCAACCCTGAGGCCGGCGGCGAGCCCAACCCGGCCACAAAGGCCCTCCTTGAGGCCGCCAAGCCCGAGTTCACAGACGGGCCCGCAGCCCTGACCGACAGCGTCGCCGGACTCGCCGACCTGGTCTGCCGCCTCGACTCGAGTGTGCTCGGAGTGCAGGGCCCGCCGGGGACCGGCAAGACCTATCGCGGCGCCCACATCACCAAGGCGCTGGCGGCCGGCGGCAAGCGGGTCGGGATCATGGCCATGAGTCACAGCGCCATAGACAACTTCCTTGATGAGATCGTCAAGGTGTTTGCCGACGAACCGAGAGTGGAGCTGAGAGCGATCAGGAAGGGGCGTGAGCCTCCCGCCGGGGCGGCGCCGGGCGTTGCCTACACATCCAGCAACCCCGACCTCGCGGAGACCGGCTACAACGTGGTCGCCGCCACAGCGTGGCAGTACGCGACCGCCGCCATGAGGAAGGCGCCGGTCGATGTGTTGCTGATCGACGAAGCGGGCCAGCTTTCCCTGATCGATGCAGTGGTCGCGTCGATGGCGGCGAAGAGCGTGGTGCTGCTCGGCGACCCCCAACAACTCCCCCAGGTGGCGCAGGCGACCCATCCCGGCGGCAGCGGGGCGAGCGCGCTCGGGCACCTGATCGGCGACGGGCCGACCATCCCGCCCGAACGCGGCGTGTTCATCGAGCAGACGAGGCGGATGCACCCGAGCATCTGCAAGTTCATCTCGGAGCGCTTCTACGAGGGTCGGTTGACCAGCCACGAGGACTGCAGGCGACAGGACACCCGCCACGGCGTCGGGCTGCGTTGGATACCGGCCCAGCACTCCGGCTGCTCGACCGAGTCCGAAGTCGAGGCGACCATCGTCGCGGAGCGGATCGACGCGTTGCTTGGCGCCGGTTGGGTGGACAACGCCGGCGTGACCCGGGTGATCCAGCCGGGCGACGTGGCGGTCGTCGCTCCCTACAACGACCAGGTGCGCAGGCTCAGCGACTGTCTCGACGCCGACCTGACGAGGGACGTCCATGTGGGCACCGTGGACAAGTTCCAAGGGCGCCAAGCGCCCGTCGTGTTCTTCACCATGACCAGCTCAAGCGCCGACGAGATCCCGCGAGGCGCGGAGTTCTTGTTCTCGCGCCACCGCCTGAACGTCGCGATCAGCCGCGCTCAGTGCCTGGCGTACCTCGTGTGCACCGAGGACCTGCTCAACAGCCGCGCCAAGACCGTAGATGAGATGCGTCTCATCGCGACGTTGTGCTCCTTCGTCGAGCACGCGGAGGTTGACGCGCCGGGTCGTCGCTGAATTAACGAACTAGTTGAGGCTGGCCTCCGCTTGACGGCCCGTTTCTCAATGCACACATTTCGGTATGCCGAATCGAGAGCATTAGGAAACCGACTCGGCGGCTAGGGGGTCTGCCGCAGCGCTCGCCAGATCTTCTCCGGGGTCGCCGGGATCTGCACCTCGGCGCCGCCGAGGGCGTCGCACACCGCGTTGAGCACGGCGGGCGTGGAGCCGATCGCCCCCGCCTCGCCGATCCCCTTGGCGCCCAAGGGGTTGGTCGGAGTCGGAGTGACGGTCCTGTCCAGGCTGAACGACGGCAACGAGACGGCGGAGGGGATCAGGTAGTCCATCAGCGAAGCCGTGACAAGGTTGCCGTCGTCGTCGTAGACCACCCGCTCCCACAGGGCTTGGCCGATCCCCTGAGCCATACCGCCGTGCCGTTGCCCGTCGGCCAGAATCGGGTTGATCACATTGCCCGCGTCGTCCACCGCCCACATCTTGAGGAGGCTCGGCGAGCCGGTGTCCCGGTCTATCTCCACAACCGTCAAGTGCATCCCGAAGGGGAAGTTCAACCCGCCGGACCGAAGGTGGGCCTCGTCGTCCAAGCCGGGGGTGATCTCATCCCCGAGGTCGCCTCCCATCGCCGCGGCCGCTATCTCGCCCCAAGCTACCGAAGCGACCGTCCCCGAGACGGTCGCCTTCCCGTCGGCCAAGACGATGTCCTCCGGGGCGGCCTCCAGCAGGCGCCCGGCGATCCTTCTCGCCTTCTCGGCGATCTTCGACGCCACGGCCCAAACGGCGGACCCGCCGTGGGCGATCGAGCGCGACCCCGAGGTGCCCCAGCCGTACGGCGAGATCGCCGTGTCGCCCTGCTCCACCCGGATCAGGTCGATGTCGATCCCCAGGGCCGAGGCCGCTATCTGGGCGAAGGAGGTCCGGTGCCCCTGGCCCTGGTCCAAGGTCTCGACGAACACCGAGACCGACCCGTCGGGATGGATCTGGGCGCGCGCCGCCCCCCAGTCCTCGAAACCGCACACCTCAACGTAGGAAGCCAACCCGACCCCCATCAGCCTCCCCTCGGCGCGGGCCTCGGCCTGCTCCCTGCGAAGGCCCTCATAACCCGCCGTCTCCAGCAACTTGTCCAACGCCTTCTCGTACTCGCCCGTGTCGTACTCATACCCCCCCAGCTCGGCCCCGCCGGACGAGGCGTAGGGGAACCGGTCGGGTTCGACGAAGTTGGCGCGGCGCACCTCGGCGGGGTCGATCCCCGTCGCCGCGGCGACGGCCTCGATCACCCGCTCGACGGTGAGAGTCGCCTCGGGCCGCCCCGCCCCGCGGTAGATGCCCCTCGACGCCCGGTTGGTCCACACCCCCCGCATCCGCCAGCCGTAGACCTCGATCGCATAGGGGCCGGTTCCCATGCGAGGCGTGATCTCCATGAACGGGATGTACCGGTGACGGCAGCCGAGATCGATCAGGATGTCCAGCCAAAGCCCCTTGATCCGGCCGTCGTCGTCCGCCACCACCTCAAAACGATGCTCTTGGGCGCGCCCGTGCCCGATGGCGAGCATGTGCTCCCGCCTCGTCTCCGCCCAACGAACCGGCCTCCCCGTCCTCCGGGCGGCCTCGATCGCCAGGTACTCCTCCTCGGCGAGGTCGAACTTGCAGCCGAAGCCGCCCCCGACGAACGGGGTGATCACCCGCACGGCGGCCTGGGGCAAGCCGAAGTCGGCCGCGAGCCTCCGTTGCATGAGCTGGGGCCCCTGGCTCGACAGGTGGACGATGAGACCGCCCTCCTTCCACTCGGCGAGGATCGCCCGGCCCTCCATCGGGGCGGGGACCGCCCGGGGGTGCTCCACGGCGCCGGAGAGGCGGACGCTCCCCTCCGTCGCCTCGAACACGGCGCGGTCCCCCTTGGACCTGTCGTAGGCGACGTTCGACTCGAAGCCGGGGTGGATCGGAGGCGCCTCAACCGCCTGCTCGGGGTCCCCTACAGGGTCGATGGGCTCGTAGTCGACGAAGACGAGGTCGGCGGCGTCCCTGGCCTCGGCGGCGGAGTCGGCAATCACCGCGGCCACCGGGTCGCCCGGCGCCAACACCCGACCCTGGGCCAGCGGGAACCGCCGCGGCACGTTCTTCCCCGGGTTGGGGGTGGGCGGCATGGCCACGCCCGAGACATCGCCCGGCGTCAGGACAAGGCGGACGCCCGGCATCTCACTCGCCGGTCCCGCGTCGACGCCGGTTATCTCGGCGTGTGCGTAGGGGCTTCGGGCGACGGCGAGATGGAGCGCCCCGGCGGGGGCGATGTCGTCGACGAATCGGGCCGCGCCGCGGATCAGGGCGGGGTCCTCACGGCGCTTGGCGGGCGCCCCGATGAGCGGCGAGGCGGCGGGGTCGGCGGTCACCCGCGCCAGGCTAACGGTCCGTCGCCAAAGTGGCCGGCCGGGCCGGGGGGGTCCCCCAACCACTCAGGAGCCATTCTCAAATGCACAAACTACGGTATAGGCGAATCCAGAGCATTAGGAAACCGGATGGGGGGGCTGCGGCGGGCCGCCTCACTCGAGCAGGGAAAGCACCGTGGCCCGGAAGTCGTTCGGCTGGAACGGTTTGGTCACGAACGCGTCGGCCCCGCCCTCCCGCGCCCGGCGCCGCGACTCCTCCTCGGCGTGGGCTGTCAACACGACCACCGGGATGGCGCTGGTCATCTCGTCTCTGCGGATCCCGTCGAGAACCTTCCAACCGTCGATGCCGGGCAACCCGATGTCCAAGACGACGAGGTCGGGCGACTCGGAGCTGACGGCCTTGAGGCCGGTCCTCCCGTCGTCGCGGGTGACGATCTCGAGGTCGGCGGCCCGGAGGCAGACTTCGATAAGCCGACGGATGACGGCCGAGTCCTCAACGACGAGAATCCGTGAGCCCACTCAATTCACCTCAATAGCGCTAGCCCTCTCGGGCTTGTGGGGTTCATCGGCGCGGCCGCCGCCCCGGTTTAGCCATTCCCCGAAGCGCTCAGGCCCCTTGGCGGTCTCGCCTCGCCGGGAGGGCGAGACTCTCGACAAACTCCTCCAACTGCCTGAGGGTCCTCACCTCGTGGACCGAGGCGCAGTGCCTCGTGTAGCGGGACATGGCCGAGTCGCCGGTGTCCCAGTAGGCGCGGGGCTCGGGGTTGAGCCAGATGAGGGCCCGGGCGGCGGCGGCGACCCTTCCCAGGGCGGCGTCGCGAGGGGGTTTGTAGTTGTTCCTGGCGTCGCCTGTGACAATGACGGTCGTGCGGGCAGAGAGCTGCTTCCCGTAGCGGTCGAGGAACGTCTCCAGGGAGTTCCCGTAGTCGGAGTGTCCGTCGAGCCAGACGACCTCGGCCTCCTTGGCGATCCTGTCCACGGCCGACCCGAAGTCGGCGCCCGGCCCGAGGAAGTCGGTCACCTCGTCGACGGTGTCGACGAAGGCGAACGACCGCAGCCCCGAGAACTGGGTCGACATCGCATGGGTGAGCTGGAGCGTGAAGCGGGAGAAGGTCGCCATCGACCCCGAGATGTCGCAGAGGAGCCAGACCTCGGGGCGGTGCGGCCTGGGCCGGCGGAACTGGGGGTCGGCGGGCACCCCGCCGGTGGCCAGCGACCGCCTCACCGTCCGCCTGAAGTCGAGCCTGCCCGCCCTCTTCCTGCGCCTCCGGGCGAGGCGAGCCGCCAACTTCCTGGCGAGGGGGCCTATCGCCGTCTCCATCTCGGCCAACTCGGCGCCTGCGGCGTGCATCAGGTCGATGTCCTCGATCAGCGGCTTGCGCAACGTCCTCGCCACCGCCTCCCGGCCCCGGTCGGCTACCACGCGGCGGAGGATCTCCGCCTCGATCTCCTCGCGGAGCGACCCGAGCCGCGCCTCCGCCTCCTCCTCGATCAGCCGCCGCTCGAAGTCGCTCAACTCCGAGTCGGCCGACAGGGCCTCAGCAAGCCTGCGCCCCAGCTCGGCCATGTCCAAGCGACGCAAGGTCCGATAGAGGTAGTAGGCGCCTCCGACCGGGCGGCCCGCCTCCATCCCGGCGAGCCGCTCGACCGCGCTCCGGGCCAGGCCTGCGACGGCGTCGCCGTCCATGTCCGCGAGTGCCTCGAGGAGGGCGTCGAGAAGCTCGTCCAGCCCGCCGTCGCCGCCCTCGGCCGGCTCGCCCAACGGGCGGGGCGGCGGCTCGCCCCCGGTCTGCTCCGCCCCCGCGCCGGGCGGAGGCAAGCGGGAGAAGTAGGCGTCGAAGGCGACGTCGAAGGGGCGCTCGTGCCTCCGGCTCTTGATGAGCGTCGCCCGCAGCGTCTCGCGTAGGGCGACCCGGTCGCCGATGTCGACGGCCTCCACGGCTGCCATCCCGTCGATCGCCTCCACCATCGACACCGGGGCGCCCGCCGCCCGCAGCTCCTCGATAAAGCCGGTGACGACCGAGAGCACTACGAAGAGCCGCCCGAGGCGAGCTGCGCTGCCGCCTTGTCTATGTCCGCTTGGTACTTGAGGAGAACATGCATTGTCTCGGAGAGGACCCCCTCGTCCACGTCGTCGACGGAGAGGGCGATCAGCGTCCTCGCCCAGTCGATCGTCTCCGAGACGGAGGGCGCCTTCTTCAGGTCGAGGCCCCGGATGGAGCGGGCCACTCGGGCCACCTGCTCGGCCAGGTGCTCGCCGAGCCCGGGCACGCGGGCGTTGAGTATCTCCTTCTCCCTGCTCGCGTCCGGATAGTCGATGTGGAGGAACAGGCACCTCCGCTTCAACGCCTCGCTCAGCTCCCTGGTGTTGTTGGAGGTCAGGAAGACCATCGGCCGCGTGTTGGCGGTGAGGGTGCCCAACTCGGGGATCGACACCTGGAAGTCGGACAGGACCTCCAGGAGAAGCGCCTCAGTCTCGACCTCGACGCGGTCGACCTCGTCGATCAGGAGGACCACCGGCACGGGCGAGCGGATCGCCTCAAGCAGCGGCCTCGTGAGCAGGAACTCCTCGGAGAAGATGTCGTGGCTGATCGTGTCCCAGTCGTGGTCGACGTCGGCCTGAATGCGCAAGAGCTGCTTCTTGTAGTTCCACTCGTAGAGGGCCTTCGCCTCATCGAGCCCCTCGTAACACTGAAGGCGGACGAGCGGGGCGGAGGCGACCGTCGCCATCGACTTGGCCAACTCCGTCTTGCCGACGCCCGCCGGGCCCTCCACCAGGACCGGCTTGCCCAGCCGCTCCGCGAGGAAGACCACCTGGGCGATGCGCTCGTCGGGTAGGTACCCGGCCGCTTTAAGAGCTTCCGCCGCTGAGGCGGGAGAGCTGAGAGCCAATTCGTCTCCTGTCGTCGAGCGGACATTGTACGGACGAGGGGCGCTGGGCCGACCCGGCCCGCGGCCGCCGCCCCGACGGCCGCCGGGAGTCGCCGGGCGGCCGCCGATGATTGGCCTCCCCCCGTCGGCCGGGGCAGAATGCGGCGCGATGCGGATAATCATCGTGGGCGCCGGGGCCGTCGGTTCGTATCTGGCGGAGAGGCTGTCGACGGAGGGCCAAGACGTTGTCGTCATCGAGGACGACGAGCGACGGGCCGCTCAGATTCAGGAGTCCATCGACGCCCTCGTCCTGGTCGGCAACGGGGCGAGCACGAGCGTCCTCGAGGAGGCGGGCGCCGACAAGACCGATCTCCTGATCGCCGTGTCCAACTCCGACGGCGCCAACGTCCTCGCCTGCTTCACGGCTCACGAGCTGGGGACCGCCACCACCGTCGCCCGCATCGAGGACCCCGAGATCAGGGAAGGCTCGGAGCGTCTCGGCGTCGACGTGGTGATCGACCCCTCCGCCACCGCCGCCGAGGAGCTGGTCGGGATCGTGGGCATGGGCGGCGCGTCGGAGCTGGTCCAGTTCGCCGACGGGAAGCTGGTGATGGTCGGCGGCATCGTGGCCCCCAACGCGGCGATCACCGCCGGGCCCCTACGCGACCTGAGGGTTCGTCAAGCCGAGTGGGGTTGGGTCATGGCCGCGCTGGTGCGGGACGGGCGGACCATCGTCGCCCACGGGGACACCCTCGTCGCGGCCGGGGACCACGCTTTGGTGATGACCACCGACGACCGCGTCGACGACGCCACCCGACTGCTCGGGTTGAAGAGGCGCAACCTGGACAGGTCCGTCATCTTGGGCGGCACCCGACTGGCCGAGTTGACCGCCGTCCTCATGGCTCAGGCCGGGTTGTCGGTGGTGATCGTCGACTCCGACGTCGACCGGTGCACTCGGCTCGCCGCCCACCACGGGGAGGCCGTCGTCATCTGCGGGGACCCCACCGACCCCGACGTCCTCGTCGAGCTCGACCTCGGGCCGAAGGACGCCGCCATCGGGCTGACCGGCTGGGACGAGGTGAACCTCCTCGGTTGCCTGGTCGCCAAGGCGAGCGGCGCCGGCATGTCGATCGCCCGCTTCAACAGGATCTCCTATGTGGGCCTCCTCTCCGGCCTGGGCATCGACGCGGCGGTGTCGAGCCGCCTCATGGCCGCCAGCGCCATCCTTCGATTCGTCCGCCAAGGCGAGGTCGAGCGGGTGGCCACCTTCTCGGACACCGACGCCGAGGCTATCGAGATCGAGGTCGCCGCGGGGGCCGAGGCGTGCGACCGATCCCTCTACGACCTCGACCTCCCCGTCGGGGTGATAGTGGGCGGCATCTCGCGCAACGGGACCACCTTCGTGCCGGACGGGTCGACCGTGGTCAAAGGGGGCGACCACATCATCTTCTTCGCCCTGCCTCGGGACATCGAGGAGTCCGTGGCCCTGTTCACCCGATGAGCGCACGGGAGGGCGCGGGCCGGCCGATGGCGGTGGGCCTCCTGACGACCGTCGCCTACGTGCTCGGCTCGGTCCTCCTGTTCGTAGCCTGCGCCATGGCGATCTCGGCCTTGGTCTCGGTCGTCTACGCCGAGAATGAGGAAGGGCTGCTGATCGCTGCCGCCGCCGGGGTCACGGCCGGGCTGGGCCTCGTGACGAGGCGGCTGGTGCGAAGGCCGAAGGCGATCACGGTGCGCCAGGGGTTCGCGACGGTCGGCATGGCCTGGTTCGTGATCTCCATCTTCGGGAGCCTGCCCTATCTCCTGACGGTCGCCTTCACACCCGCCGACTTCCTCGGCGACGGGGCCTTCACCATGATCTCCAACGCCATCTTCGAGACGGCGTCCGGCTTCACCACCACCGGCGCGTCGGTGTTGTCCGACCCGAGCGTCCTCCCCCGCGGCCTCTCCTTCTGGCGGGCGATGACCCAGTGGCTCGGCGGCATGGGGGTCATCGTGCTGGGCGTGGCCATCCTTCCCTTGTTGGGGACCGGGGGCATGCAGCTCGCCCGGGCCGAGTCGCCCGGCCCCACCCCCGACCGGCTGACGCCGAGGTTCCAGGAGACCGCCAAACGCCTCTGGCTGCTGTACGCGCTCCTGACCGCCCTAGAGGTGGTGTTCCTCGCGTTCGGGGACATGACCGGGTTCGAGGCGGTCATCCACTCGCTCACCACCATGTCGACCGGCGGGTTCGGGACCGAGCCGACCTCGATCGTCGCTTTCAGCGACTACACGAAGTGGGTGATCACCTTCTTCATGTTCGCGGCGGGGGTCTCCTTCGCCCTCCACTTCAGGGCGTGGTCGAAGCCCCGGCTGTACTGGGAGAACTCGGAGTTTCGCCTGTACACGCTCATCACGATCGTGGCTGTGGTGATCATCGCGGGGGGCCTGATCTCAGAGGCGGGCCTCGTCGCCGCCGTGAGGGACGCCGCCTTCAACGCTATCTCGCTGACGACGACCACGGGGTACGCGTCCACCGACTTCGGGTTGTGGCGGGAGGCGCTCCAGATCATGGTGGTCGGCCTCATGTTCCTCGGCGGCATGGCCGGCTCGACGGCGGGCGGCATGAAGACCTTCAGGATCGGGGTCCTCAGCAAGGCCGCCTACGCCGATCTCCGGCGCTTGGTGCACCCTCGCGGGATCTTCGTGACCAGGTTCGGCGGCAAGAGGGTGACCGACCCGATCATCGAGGCGGTGCAGTCCTACTTCCTGTTCTACATCTTCCTGTTCATGACGGGCACGTTCCTGCTGGCCTTCATCGACTCGAACCTGGGCGAAGGCTTGGACCTGGTCACCGCGACCAGCGCCGTGGCGGCTTCGATCGGCAACATCGGCCCCGGCCTGGGAGACGTGGGCCCCATGGCCAACTACGCCGGGCTCACCGACGCGGCGAAGTGGATGCTCTCCAGCCTGATGATCGTCGGCCGGCTTGAGATCTTCCCGGTGTTGGTCCTCCTCACCAAGGACCTGTGGAAACGCTGAGCCCTCCCCCCAATCCGGTTTCCTGATGCTCTGGATTCGCCTATGCCGTAGTTTGTGCATTGAGAATGGCCCCGCGCGGGTCACTCCTCCTCCAAGTCCCGCCGGTACTCGAAGGTGAGGTCGCCGATGCGGACCTCGTCGCCCTCCTCGGCCCCCGCCGCGGCCAAGGCGCCGTCCACCCCCAAGCGGGCGAGCCGACGGGCTGCCAGGTCCGCCGCCTCGGGGAGGGTCAGATCCGCGAACCGAACGGCGCGCCGCGCCGCCCGGCCCTCCACCCGCCAGCCTGCGCCCTCCCGCGCCACATTGAAGGTCGGGCCCAGGGGCCGATGTAGGACATAACCCCTGCGCTGCGGCGCCTCGCGCTCGGCGCGCTCCACCAGGTCGGCGACAGCGTGCAGAGCCTCGGAGATCCCCGCCCCGGTGACGGCGGAGACCTCCATGGCGCCCAGCGAGGAGGCGACCACGGCCGTGCCGCCGAGGTCGGCCTTGTTCACCAACACCATCTGGGGGCGTGAAGCCAGTTCCTCCGAGTAGGAGGCGATCTCCCGGGTCAGGATCTCCAACTGCTCCTCGGGGGCGACAGGCTGCGTCTCGGCCGGGTCGAGCAGCATGACCAGGGCCCGGGCCCTCTCGACGTGGCGGAGGAACTCGCGACCCAGGCCCCTCCCCTCCGCCGCTCCCTCGACCAACCCCGGGATGTCGGCGAGGACCAGCTCCCGCCCGTCGATGCTCGCCACGCCCAGGTTCGGCGCCAGGGTCGTGAACGGGTAGTCGGCGATCTTCGGCTTGGCGGCCGACACCTTGGAGATGAAGGTCGACTTCCCGGCGTTCGGGAAGCCGATCAGCGCGGCGTCGGCGAGGAGCTTCAACTCCAACGTGAACCACTCCTCCCGCCCGTACTCCCCCTGCTCCGCTACAGCCGGCGCCCGGTTGGACGGGCTGACGAACCCCGCGTTGCCGAGGCCTCCCCTCCCGCCCCGCACCGCGACCGCCTCCTCGCCCTCCGTCACGAGGTCGGCGATCACGACGTCGGACTCGTCGGTCACCACCGTGCCGAGAGGCACCCCGAGCACCAAGTCGTCGCCCGCCCGCCCGCGGCGGGCGTCGCCCTCGCCGTGGGCGCCGTCGCCCGCCTTGTGGTGGGGGTTGCGCCGATACCGCAGGAGCGTCGCCGTCGAGGAGTCGGCCCGGAGGATCACCGAGCCGCCCGGGCCCCCGGCGGCCCCGGTCGGCTTCCCCTTGGGTTTTCCCCTCGCCTTGGCGAACGAGACCACCCCCGCTCCCCCGTCGCCTGCGCGCAGGGCGATGCGGACCCGGTCTACGAAAGCCACGGAACGGCCGGTATCGGTCCGTCGGTAAAATGACGAACCGGGCTGACGTGGTCCCTACACCAGCCCGGCGCCATTCTCAATGCACAAACTACGGTATGGCGAATCCGGAGCATCAGGAAACCGGATTGGGGGGTGCTACATGTGCGGCACGCCACTAGGACACCTGCCGGCCGCCTCCGGGAGGCCTACTCGGGCAGGACGCTCACGAGCCGGCGGTTGGCGCGGGCGGCGTACTTGACGGTCCCCGCCGAGGTGGCGAACAACGTGTCGTCGCCGCCCCTGGCAACGTTCTCGCCGGGGTGGATGCGGGTGCCTCGCTGACGCACGAGGATGGCGCCGGCTCTCACCAGCTCACCGTCGAACACCTTCGGCCCCAGGCGCTTGGCATGCGACTCGCGGCCGTTCTTCGACGAGCCGCCCGCTTTGGTCTTTGACATCTTGTGCTACTCCTCCTCGGCGGCGGCTTCGGCCTTGTAGGCCCCGCCGCCTGTCTCTCTCTTCTTCTCCGACTCGCCCGACAGCGAGATGCCGGTGATCTCGATGCGCGTGTACTTCTGGCGATGGCCCTGGCGGCGCCGGTAACCGGTCTTGTTCTTGTACTTGAAGATGTCGATCTTCGGTCCCGCCGACTCGCCGAGAACCTTGGCGGTGACGGTCGACTTCTCAAGCTCGTCGCGGTCGGTCACGGCGACGCCGGAGTCGTCGACCACGAGCAGAGGGGCGAACGTCAGCTCATCGCCGTCGGGCTTGACGCGCTCGATGTCGATCACGTCGCCCGACTGCACCTTGGCTTGTTTGCCGCCGGCGCGGATGATGGCGTACATTGAGAACCTCTCGGAAAATCAGGCCTGATCACATGATACCGGCTGACCGGCGCCGGGCCAAGCGCGCCGGCCGTCGCCCTCGGGACTTGTCCCGGTTCGGCGCGGCCCGAGAGTGGGCTGACGGACCTGCAGGAAGGAGACGCCATGGGGCGCCCATTCAAGTACCCGCCTCAGCGTGTGCAGTAACACCGACGAAAGCCGCAATTCTGCACACGCATCGGCCGGGCAACCCTCGACCGTGTCAAGACCGCCTCAGCCGTCCAGCTCCGCCGACGCGGTCTCCACGCGCATCGATCGGACGCTGAGCGACTCGTCGACGATCACCCCCCTGCCCGAGCAGTTGTCGCAACTGCGCGAGAACTGCTCAAGAAGGCCGGCGGAGACGTTCTTGCGCGTCATCTCGACCAACCCGAGCTGGGAGACCTCGAACACCTGGGTGCGGGTCTTGTCCTTGGCGAGCGTCTCCTTCAGGCGCCGCAGCACCTTCTCCTGATTGTCCACCGACTCCATGTCGATGAAGTCGATGACGATTATCCCCCCGATGTCGCGGAGGCGAAGCTGGCGCCCGATCTCCTCGGCCGCCTCAAGGTTGTTCTGAAGGACCGTCTCCTCAAGGTTGCTCGACCCGACGAACCTGCCGGTGTTGACGTCGATGACCGTCAACGCCTCGGTGCGGTCGATGACGAGGTGGCCTCCCGACGGCAGGAACACCTTGCGCTCAAGAGCCTTCTTCAACTGGTCGTCGATGTGGTAGCGGTCGAAGAGGGCGACCGGGTCCCTGTAGAGCTGCACTTTGGAGACCAGGTCGGGCGCAGTGGACTGGAGGTAGCCCGCCACAACGTCGTGGGCGCGCTGGTCGTCGATCAACAGCTTGCGGAAGTCGGCGGTGAAGTGCTCGCGGATCACCCTGATCAACAGCTCCGGCTCCTCGTGGACAAGCGTCGGGGCGCCGCCCTTCGCCGCCGCAGCCCCGATCTTCTCCCACTCTTTGAGAAGCCTGGAGACGTCGGCGGCGAGCTCCTCGGCCGAGGCGAAAAGCGCCGCCGTCCGCACGATGACCCCGTACCCCGGGGGCCGCACGCTGTTGATGATCTCGCGGAGACGGGCGCGGTCCTCGTCGGGGAGCCGACGGCTGATGCCCATGCTGTCCGAGTCCGGCACAAGGACGAGGTAGCGGCCGGGCAACGACGGCACGCCGGTCAGTCGGGCTCCCTTGGCGCCCATGGCGTCCTTGGTGACCTGCACCAAGACCTCGTCGCCCTCGTTGAGGACCTCCTCGATGCGGCGCCCGCCGCGGCCTTCCCGCCCGCCCGGGCCCGCCACGTCGGAGGCGTAGAGGACCCCGTTCTTGGAGGCGCCGAAGTCGAGGAACGCCGCCTCCATCCCGGGGAGGACGTTGCGCGCTCGGGCCAGGTAGATGTTGCCTGCAACCGAGCCCTCGTCCTCGCCGGCGACGTAGTGCTCCACCAACACCGGGCCTTCGAGGATCACGATCTGCGTCTGACGGTTGTTGACGCTGACCAGCATCTGCTTACGCGTCGACTCGGTCGGGACGATGATCTCCTCGTCGATCGGCCTGCGCTGCCGAGTCCGCGACCCGGCGTCGCGGCCCTTGGCTTTGGCCCTCGCCTTGGCCCTCTCCTTCTGGGGTCGTTTCCTCGGCTTCTTCTGGTGAGGCGGCGCCTCGACCCGCCTGACTTCTACCTTCCGGCCCTCGACTCGGACGGTCTTCCGCTCCTCGACTTTGCCTCCGGCCGAAGACCTGCGGACAATCTCGGGGCCTCTCTTGCGAAATGGCGGCATGCGATCTCTCTCCTCTGCTCTCTTGATGTGTGGGGGCCTCTTGATGTGTGCGGCCCTGCCCTTGTGCTCGACCCGCTCCCTAGGCGCCTGCGCGGGCGGGCGCCGCGGCGGGCCGGGCGCCGGTCAGGATGCTGAGCGGCGGGCGCGAGGAGCCGCGTGCCGTCGCCCCCGGAGCGCTCGGGGCATAGGCCCGAGGCACCCGACATACAGGATAGCGGACCAACCGCGCTAACGGCGCGTCGCTAAAATGGCGAGCCGCGTTGAGCGGTGCCCGCGGCGGTCAGGGGCCATTCTCAACGCACAAACTACGGTATAGGCGAATTAGGAGACCAGATGAGGGGGTCTACTCCCCCGCGCCCAGCGGGAAGCTGGGCTGGCGAACCGCAGTCGGGTGATAACACATACGGCAGCGGGCCTCATAGGCGCCGCCCGCTCCCAAGACCACCAAGTCGTCCGACTGGACGATCCTCTGCGTGTACATGCCGGGGCCGCCGCAGGAGTGGCACACAGCCAGCACCTTCGTGACGTACTCGGCCCGGTCGCAGAGCGTCGGGATCGGCTCGAACGGGCGACGCAGGTAGTCGGTGTCGAGCCCGGCGACGATGACCTGCTTGCCCTTGGCCGCCAGGTTGTCGACGATCTCCACCAACCCGTCGTCGAAGAACTGGCCCTCGTCGACTCCGATGACCTGGGTCGAGCCGCGGACGGCGCGGAGCAGCTCGAGGGAGCCGTCGACCGGGCACGCCTCCACCTTCAGCTCGGAGTGGGAGACGACCTCGGCCTCCGCGTAACGGTCATCCACACGCGGCTTGAAGACCTGGACGGCGATCCGGGCGATCTTGTACCTGGCGACCCTGCGGATCAACTCCTCGCTCTTGCCGGAGAACATCGGGCCGCAGATCACTTCGACCCAACCTTCCGGGTGCCGTCGGTACATGGGAGGCGAGCGTAGCCCGCGGGCGAACGAGACGGGGCGGCGCGGTCGAGGCGCGCCGGAACGTCAGATCAACTGGTTCTCGGTGGGGACCGGCGTCCGCATCAACCAGACCGAGTTGGTTATCCCCAACGCCAGCGCCATAGCCATGTAGAAGGAGCCGCCCTGGCTCAGGAAAGGCAACGGAAGACCCGTCACCGGCATGATGCCGATTGTCATCCCGACGTTGATGAAGACGTGGAAGGCGATCATGGCCGCGGCCCCGGCGGCGATCAGGGCGCCGAAGCGATCTCGCGAGTTCGCCGAGATGGCCAAGAGGCGCCACACGACGACGGCGAAGGCGGCGAGCACGAAGAGACCGCCGAGCAGGCCCAACTGCTCGGCGACGGCCGTGAAGATGAAGTCGTTCTCCTGAAGGGGGATGTAGTCGAAGTCGGTGAGGGTCCCCTCCGTGAACAACCCCTTGCCGGTCAACCGGCCCGAGCCGATGGCGCCCTTCGACTGGTTCAGCTGGTACCCGATCGTCTCGGGGTCGGCGTTCTCGTCGAACAGCGCCTCGAAGCGGGCGAGTTGGTGCGGTCGGAGCAGCTTGTCGCGGAAGACCCAGACCGCGGCGGCGCCGGCGACGGCCGTCGACCCCAACGTGAGCATCTGCCGCCAAGTGGCGCCGGCGACGAAGAGCATGGCGAAGAGGACGAACCCGAACACCATCATCGTGCCCAGGTCCGGCTCCAGGAAGATCAACACGGCGGGCGGCGCGACGACGGCCACCGCCTGGCCCACCTTGGACCACGGTAGGGGCCTGTGGCCCGGCGCCTCGACTCGCAGCGACGGCGCGAGCAGGTTGGCCAGCGTCACGATGACCACCACCTTGGCGAACTCGGCGGGCTGGAGCTTGAAGAAGCCGAGGGGAATCCACCGTTGCGCCCCCCCGCTCTCCTCGAACAGGAACACCGTCAGCAGGAGGATCACCATCAGGGCGAACGCCGCGGGCACAGTGCCCCGATACTCCCGGTAGTCGATGTTCGACGCGATCAGGAAGATGATCATCCCGGCCGCCACGAAGATCATCTGGCGCTCCATGGAGAAGGCGCCGCCGCGGCGGGTCGCCGAGTAGATCATCAGCAGGCCGAGGGCCGAGAGGACCAGCACCGCGGAGAACATGACCCAGTCGGTCTTGTTGTCGCGACGGACGACCGCCACCTCGCGGACGCGGGCGAGCAGGGCCATCAGTCGGTCTCCTCGCCGGCGACGATGGCCGTCGGCTCGTTGCCCATCAGATGCTGGAGGATGTGGCGGGCCACCGGCGCCGCCACCCGGCCGCCCGACCCTCCCTCCTCGATCAGGACGACCACGATGAACCTGGGGTTGTCGATGGGGGCGACCCCCACGAACCAGGCGTGGTTGTCCTGGTTGGGGGCGGCCTGCCCCGTGCCGGTCTTCCCGCCGACCCGCCCCAGGCCCTCGCCGAACCCCTCGAAGGCGGCTCTGGCGGTGCCGGAGACGACAACGCGGTTGAGGTCGGCGAGAAGGGCGGACCTTGTCGCCTCGGAGATCGCGATCTTGGCCCTGATCGGCGACTCGACTCTCCTCTCCTCCTCGCCCGACGGGCTTGAGACGCTCGACACCACCCGGGGCTCGCGCACCGTCCCGCCGTTGACGAGCGCCGCGTAGGAGACGGCGACCTGCATCGGCGTGGCGGTGAAGGCGCCCTGGCCGATGGCGAAGTCCATCAGGTCGCCGCCGTTCCACAACGCGTTCCCCTCTTGGAGGCGGGAAGGGTGGATCAGGCCGAGGCTCGGGTCCTCCGCTTGCAGCTCGGCGCGTCGCTCGAACTCGGCCCGGCTCGGGATGACGCCTTGCGCCTCGCCTGTCAGGTCTATCCCCGTTGGCGCCCCGTAACCGAGGTCGGCCGCCCAATCCTGGAGGACCGTCTCCTGAGGCTCGCCGTCGTAGTGCTGGAAGGCGCCCAGGCCCGCGGCCCAGAAGAACTTGTTGCACGACCACTGCAGCGCCCCGTGGATGTCCAGCCAGCCGAAGCTGTGCCGGCCCAGGTACCAGTCGTTCTTCACCTGCTGGGAGCCGTCGGCCAGTTCGGGGAGGACGAACGTCCCGTCGCAGTAGACCGTCCTGTTGACAGGGTCGACGTCGGCCCGCTCCTTTGGGAACGGCAGGTCTTCCTCCTCGATCACCGTGTAGGTGATCGCCTTGAAGGCCGAGGCGGGCGGGTAGGCGCCGCCGATGACGCGGTTGAGCAGCGCTTGGTCCTCGTTGAGCCGGTCGAGGGCGTCCTCGCTGAGCCAGCCGACGAAGACCTCGGGGTCGAAGTCGGGGATGGACGCCGAGGCGAGCACCTCGAAGGTGACCGGGTCGAGCACCACGGCAGCGGCTCGCTTGGTCTCGGTGAAGAACGTCTCGCCTTCGGCGCGGTCGGCCTCCTTGACCCTGTTGGACAGGGCGATGCCCTCCTCAAGGGCGAGCCTCACAACCTCCTGGATGTCGAGGTCGATGGTGAGCGTCAGGGAGCTGCCCGGCTCAGCCGCCTCGGGAGGGCGCTCGTCGATGACCCTCCCCAGCCGGACCCGGCGCTCGACGGCGCCCGACCGGCCCTTGAGGTCGTCCTCGTAGACCCTCTCGACGCCGAGTTTCCCGATCCGCACGTCGCGATCGATGTCGGGGCTCTCGTCGAGGTCGGCCTGATCGGGCAACCCGAGATGCCCGATGACATGCGCCAGGGTCGGCCCGGAGAGGTAAACGCGCTGGGGCGCCGCGACGATCTCGGCGCCCGGCAGCTCGTCCAGCTGCTCGTTGATGCGGAACGCCAGGTCGCTCGAGACCGCGGCGACCTGGAAGCGGGCGTTCGGCCCCTTCTCCTCGTAGAGGTCGGCCAGCTCGCTCTCGCTCATGTCGAGAAGCGCCGAGAGGCGGCTGATCAACGCCGTCTTCTGCTCGTCGCGTTGGATGAACGAGCGGTCGATCACGACGGCGGGGACCATCTTGGTGGTGGCCAGGGGCGTCTTGTCCCGGTCGAAGATGTCGCCGCGCGGCGCGTAGACCGGCTGCTTCACCCATGTCTGCTCCTCGGTCGCCTCGGCGATGTCGCGCCCCTCGGCGATCTGGAGGACCCAGAGCCGGAGCGCGACGATCGAGAACATCGCGACGAAGACCGTCCCGAGTATCCCGAGGCGGACGGTGAACCTCACATCAGCCTCACGGCGGCAGGGTCGCCGTCGACGAGCCGCGCGACGAGGGGCGCGAGCAGGGCCGCCAAGGCGAGGTTGGCCAACGGCGCGACCAGCATGCGCCCGGCGACATCGGGCCCGAGAAGGCTCGCCTCCCCGAAGATGGCCCCGATCAACGCCATGAGCGCCACTCCAGCCAACGACAGGAGACCGGCCCATACGGCGATCGCCGCCCTGCCGATCTCCGCTCGGTCCCGTGTGCGCACCGCGGCGTAGGCGACCACGGTGAGCGTCACGGCCCGCAGGCCGAGCAGCAACGAGCCGAGAAGGTCGACCAGCAACCCGGCGAGGAAGGCGACGACCAACATCAGCTCAGGTTTGATCCTGGTCAGGGCGAGGGTTATCACCAACAACATGACGAGGTCGGGGGCGACCTGGGGGATCCGCTGGAACAGAGTCGTCTGGATCACGACCGCCAGCGTCGTCAAGGCGGCGACGACGACTCCTCTGGGGAGCCTCATCACCGGTCTCCACCCGACGTTGTGGGGGGTCCCGTCGTCGCAGGAGCCCTTGCCGGAGGAACGGTCGTCGAAGGCGCCGTCGCCGCAGGCCCGGCTGGCGCTTGCAGCCCCTCGGTGGTCGAGGTGGACGGCCCTCCGGGCGATGTGGCCTGGGTGGTCGACGTGGTCGACGACGTGTCCGTGACCGCCTCGACGATTGATGTCGGGTCGGGGGGCCACGCCAGGACCACAACTATGCGGAGAGTCTCGGGGTCGATGTTGGGCTCGACGCCCGCGGTCACCACGCCGTTGACGGGAGCGGCGTCTTCGACCACCTCTCCGACCGACCAACCGGTGGGGAACCTGGTCGATATGGCCGCGGTCCGCACCTCGTCGCCGGTGAGCACCGGGGCCCGCGCGTCAAGGATCTCAAGCTTCATGGCGTCGCTCACGGGGCGGGAGGTGAGCGACCCCACCTGATCGTTGACGATGACGGTCAGGCCTTGGCGCTCGGTCGTGATCGGAACGACCAGCGCCGTCCCGCCGGTGACGCTCTTGACCGCGCCGACCACATGGCCGTTCGTGTCGACCACCGGCTGATCCCGCGCGATCCCGTCGGACGAGCCTTTGTCTATCAGGAGAGCGGAGTCGAACGCGCCCGCCCCCCCGATGACAGCGGCGACCGTGCGGCCGATGTCGTCGCCGGCGGGCTCCATGTTCAGGATCTGCTCATACAGCTCCAGCCGAGCCGCCTCGTCCTGCATCGCCGCCCGGGCCGACTCGGCCTCTGCGAGCCTCTGACGCAAGGCGGCGTTCTCCTCGCGGAGGTTCGCCACGTCGGAGAGGGACTCGACGAGCCTGACCGCCGGGGACACGACAAACGCGGCGGCCTTCTGGAGGGGGGCGACGACGGCCCGAGCGCCGGTCCTCACGGCCTCGGCCGCTCCGCCGCCCTGGGCCCGCGAGTCGAGGGTCATCAACAAGACGCCGAGAACCACCAAGCTGATCAGGAGCGGGAGGATCGGTCGTCGCGGCTCCCGGCTCAGCATCGGCGGCGACGGGTGTCGCAGGTCACGGCCTCGCCGACGACGCCAACACGTTGTGCAGCACGTCGAACTCCTCCAAGCACTTGCCCGAGCCGAGCACCACCGAGTGCAGCGGCTTGGCCGCCGTGACGATGGGCATCCCCGTCTCGTTGGCCAAGCGATGGTCGAGCCCGACCAGGAGCGCCCCGCCCCCGGTGAGCACGATGCCGCGCTCGATGACGTCCGCGGCCAACTCCGGCGGCGTCTTGTCAAGGGTGTACTTGACCGCGTCCACGACCGCCTGGGTCGGCTCGTCGATCGCCTCGCGGATCTCGGGGCTTGACAACATGACGGTCTTCGGCAAGCCGGAGTCGAGGTCACGCCCCCGGACCTCGGCCGAAGGCTCGTCGGCGTACGGCCAAGCCGACCCCACGGCGAGCTTGAGCTGCTCGGCCGTCCTCTCGCCTACAAGGACGTTCTGCTCCTTCTTCACCCAGTCGATGATCGCCGAGTCCATCTCGTCCCCGCCGACGCGGATCGACCGGGACACCACGATGCCCCCGAGCGAGATCACCGCCACCTCGGTCGTGCCGCCGCCGATGTCCACCACCATCGAGCCGGACGGCTCGCCGATCGGCAGGCCGGAGCCTATCGCCGCGGCCATGGGTTCCTCGATCGTGTAGGCGCGGCGGGCGCCGGCGTGATAGGCCGCCTCCTCGACGGCGCGTCGCTCCACAGGCGTGATGCCCGACGGGACGCAGACGACGATGCGGGGGCGGGCCCACTTGCGGCGGTGCACCTTCTGGATGAAGTAGCGCAGCATCTTCTCGGTGATGTCGAAGTCGGCGATGACACCGTCGCGCAAGGGGCGGATGGCGGTGATGCTCGCCGGGGTCCGGCCGATCATGCGCTTGGCGTCCATGCCGACGGCCAGCGCCTTGGCGTTCTGGGAGTTGACCGCCACCACGGACGGCTCGTTGAGCACGATCCCGGCGCCGCGGACGTAGACGAGGGTGTTGGCGGTCCCGAGGTCGATGGCCATGTCCTGGCCGGCAAGAGAGAGAAGGGTTTCAGCCATAGCTGGGGAAAGCTCCCGGGCGAACGCCGTGATTGTAGGTGGGCTCCCCGTCCTCCGCCATTGGGATCAACCGATTCGCCGAGCGTGTGCAGTAGTGCAGACCAGAGCCGCACTGTTGCACACGCATCTGTGCCCGTGCGGCGACGGGCCGTCAGCCGAAGAAGACTCCCAGCTCGCGCGCCGCGCTCTCCGGGCTGTCGGCGCCGTGGACCAGGTTGGCGGTGACGGCAAGCCCAAGGTCGCCGCGGATCGTGCCCGGGGCGGCCCGCTTCGGGTCGGTGGCGCCGATGAGATCTCGGCACACCGAGACCGCCGACTCGCCGGACCACTCCATGGCGACGACCGGGCCCGAAGTGATGAGAGCGAGCAGCTCGCCGAAGAACGGCTTCTCGACGTGCTCGGCGTAGTGGCGCCTGGCCAGCGCCTCATCGACGGTCAACATGCGGATCGCCTCAAGGGTCAATCCCTTGCGCTCAAGCCTGGAGATGATCTCCCCGACCAGCCGTCGCTCGACCCCGTCCGGCTTCACCATGATGAAGGTGCTCTCGCTGGTCATAGGCGGCGACGTTATCGCCCTCGGCGCCCGAGGCGAAGTCAGCCGCCGCCGAGCAGCAGGTCGCGCACGGCGCCCACCAGGTAGAGAGACCCGGCGACCAACACCGCCCCGTCGGGGCCGGCTTCGGCGCGGGCCGTCTCCAAGGCCGCCTCCACCGTCTCCGACGCCGCCGTCGGCAGGTCGGCGACTGCCTCGACCCGTCGGGCCAGCTCGACCGGAGGCACGGATCTCTCATGGTCGACGGCCGCGGCCACGACGCCGGCCAGGCCAGGCGCCAGACGCTCGACCATCAGCTCGACGTTCTTGTCCCCCATCACGGCGAACACCAACCACCACTTCGTGGACCCGAACTCCTCCTCGAGCGCCGCGGCCAGCGCGGCGACGCCGTCGGAGTTGTGCGCGCCGTCCGCCATCACCAGAGGCGCACGCGCCAGGATCTCCATCCGGCCGGGCATCGTCGCGGCCGCGGCCGCCTCCCGGACCGCCTCGGCGTCGAGTTTCCCGCCCAGCAGCGCCTCCGCCGCCGCCGCCGCCGTGGCCAGGTTGATGAGCTGATGCCTGCCGTGGAGGGGGAGGAAGATGTCGTCGTAGGTCTCCTCGGCGCCTTCCACGGCGACCATCCACCCTCCCACCGCCCTCTCCGCGGCCCCGACCGAGTAGTCGAGGCCGAACCTGCGGTGGTGCACGCCCAGCTCCCGCGCCCGGGCCTTCGCCGCGCCCATCGCCTTCTCCGGGAGAGGGCCTGTCACAAGAATGGAGGCCGGCCCGGCGATCGCCGCCTTCTCGCCTGCGATCGAAGCGAGGTTCTCGCCCAACGTCTCGGTGTGATCAAGCCCGATCGAAGTCACCACACACACCTCGGCGTCGACCACGTTCGTGGCGTCCAGCCGCCCTCCCAGCCCGACCTCCAGCACGGCTGCGTCAACCGCCTGGTCGGCGAAGAAGGCGAAGGCCGCCGCAGCCAGCAGCTCGAAGTAGGTGTTGGGGGCCCCGCCGCGCTCGGAGCGGAGGTCGGCGAAGACGGCCGCGTCGGACACGGCGAGGGCCAGCTCGTCGGCGCCGGCACAACGCCCGTTGACCTCCAAACGCTCCTCGACCCGTTGCAGGTGCGGAGACGTGAAGGCGCCGGCGGTCAGGCCGTGGGCGGCGAGGATCAGTGCGGCGAGCCGGCTGGTCGAGGTCTTCCCGTTGGTGCCGGCGACGTGGATGACGGGATAACCCTCATCGGGCCGGCCCATGAAGTCGAGGAGGTCGCTCATGCGGCCCAGGCCCGGCTTGCCGCCGAGGCCGATGTGGCGGTCGAGGTAGGCGACGGCTTCCGAATAGTCCATGAGAGGCGCCTGCGGGCTGCGAGCCCCGACTCGGCCTCGGCCCTCAGGCCGGGCCGGCGGTCACGCCGACCGCTTGGTCGGCTCGGGGAGGTCCTCGACGGGCACGAGGGTCGGGTTGACCTTCTTCTCGACCACGTCGCGGTCGACGAGCACCTGCTCGATGTCGGTTCGCGACGGGAGGTCGTACATGGTGTTGAGCAGCACCTCCTCCATGATCGCCCTCAGCCCCCTGGCCCCCGTCGAGCGCTTGAGGGCCTGCTCGGCGATGGCCTCCAGGGAGTCCGGCGTGAAGACGAGATCGACGTTGTCCATCTCGAACATCTTGTGGTACTGCTTGGTTAGGGCGTTCTTCGGCTCGGTGAGGATCTTCACCAGGGCGGCTTGGTCGAGGTCCTCCACGGTCGCCATGACCGGGAGGCGCCCGATGAACTCGGGGATCAACCCGTACTTCATCAGATCCTCGGGCAACACCTGCGACAGGAGGTCGCTCGGCCTGCCCTGGTCCTTGGTGCGCAGCTCGGCGCCGAACCCCACGCCGCGCCTGCCCACCCGGTTGGCGATGATGTCCTCGAGGCCCCCGAAGGCGCCGCCGAGGATGAACAACACGTTGGTGGTGTCGAGCTGGATGAACTCCTGATGGGGGTGCTTACGCCCGCCCTGCGGAGGGACGGACGCCACGGTCCCCTCCAGGATCTTGAGCAACGCCTGCTGCACGCCCTCGCCGGACACGTCCCGCGTGATCGACGGGTTCTCCGCCTTGCGCGAGACCTTGTCGATCTCGTCGATGTAGATGATCCCCTGTTGGGCCCGGTTGACGTCGTGGTCGGCGGACTGGAGCAGCTTGAGGAGGATGTTCTCCACGTCCTCGCCCACATACCCGGCCTCGGTGAGGCTGGTGGCGTCGGCGAGAGCGAAAGGCACGTTGAGCTGACGGGCCAGGGTCTGGGCGAGGAGGGTCTTGCCCGAGCCGGTCGGACCGATGAGGATGATGTTCGACTTCTGAAGCTCGACGTCGCGCTGGCCGTCGCCGGAGCGGATCCGCTTGTAGTGGTTGTAAACGGCGACGGAGAGTTTTCTCTTCGCGTCCTCCTGGCCGACCGCGTAGTCGTCGAGGTAGGCCTTGATCTCGGCCGGCTTGGGCAACTCTGCGAAGACGAAGCCCTCGGAGTCGGACAGCTCCTCCTCGATGATCTCGTTGCAGAGGTCGATGCACTCGTCGCAGATGTAGACGCTGGGACCGGCGATCAGCTTCCTGACCTGCCGCTGAGACTTGCCGCAGAAGCTGCACTTGAGCAGCTCGCCGCCTTCTCCCATTCTTGCCATCGGGGGACCTCCCGCCCTTACTCGGATGCTACCGCGGAGAGCTCGCGTCGCGTGAGCACCCCGTCGATCGCCCCGTACTCCTTGGCCTCTTCGGCCAACATCCAGTAGTCGCGCTCGGTGTCGGCGGCGATCTTGTCGTACTCCTGGCCGGTGTGGTCGGCGAGGACATGGTTCAACTGCTCCCGCATCTGCACGATGAGCCTCGCCTGGATCTCGATGTCCGAGGCCTGGCCCTGCGCGCCGCCGTGGGGCTGGTGCAGCATCACCCGGGCGTGGGGCAGGGCGAAGCGCTTGCCCGGGGCGCCCCCGGCGAGGATCACCGCCGAGGCGGAGGCCGCCATGCCCATGCACACCGTGCTCACGTCGGGCTTGATGTACTGCATGGTGTCGTAGATGGCGAAGAGCGACGTGATCGACCCGCCCGGCGAGTTGATGTAGAGGGAGATGTCCTTGTCGGGGTCGTCCGACTCGAGGTGAAGCAACTGGGCCATGATCAGGTTGGCGATGGTGTCGTCGATGGCCGTGCCCAGGAAGATGATGCGGTCCTTGAGGAGGCGGCTGAAGATGTCGAAGTAGCGCTCGCCGCGGCTGGTCTGCTCGAAGACCGTGGGGACCACGTAGTTGTCGGCTGTCATTGATCTTCTCCCATCGGAGCATCCATCGCCGGGCCCGTCTCCGACTCGGCGGCGACGACCTCGGCCTCGACCTCGGGCATGTGCACGCTCAGGTCGAGAGGGGCGCCGTCCTCGTCGACCGGCTGAGCGTTCGAGAGGATGGCCCCCATCGCCTTGTCCCTCAGGATAGCACGGGCGACCGCCCTCGGGGCGCCTGCCTCTCGATACTCCTCAATGAAGGCGGCTGGGTCGCCCGAGTCGGCGGCCAGAGCGCCGAGTGCGCTGGTCAGGTCTTCCTCGGTGACCTCGATCTCCTCGGCTTCGGCGACCGCCTCAAGCACGAGCTGGTTGCGGAGCGTCAGTTGGGCCTGGCCCTCGAGGGCGGCAATGAAGTCGTCGGAGGAGATCCCCGACGCTCGGAGGTAGTCGTCGAGCGTCGCCTCCGCCTCGTCGAGCCGGTGCATGAAGTTGTGGAGCCGGCTGTCCATCTCGGCGCGGAGGAGGGCCTCGGGGAGCTCGACCTCGACTTGGTCGCGCAAGGTCGAGAGAGCCTTGTCGCCGTACTCGCGAGCGACGGCGTGGAGCCGCGCCTTGGTCACGGCCTCCTTGAGGGTTTCGCGCAGCTCGCCGACCGTCTCGAACTCGGTGTTCTCGTCGACCCACTCGTCGTCGAGGTCGGGGAGGGCTAGCTCCTTGACCTCGTTGACCTTCACCTTGAAGAGGGCCTCCTCGCCCGACTCGTCGCCCAACCACTCGGGAAGAGGGGCGACGAGCTCGACCTCGTCGCCCGCCTCGGCGCCCTCGAGGGCGGCGTCGATGCCTTCGATGTAGCCGCCGGCGCCTAGCTCGTAGAGGAGGTCCTCGACCTTGGCGGCCTCCACCGGCTCGCCTCCGCGGGTCCCCTCGACGTTGATCGAGACGTAGTCGCCTGCCGCCGCGGCGCGCCCCACTTCCTCGACCGTGGCGTGCTCCTCGAGGATGGCGGTGATCTCGGTGTCGAGCCTCTCCTCGGAGACGGCCGGGTTGGTCACCTCGATGGTGCGGTCCCGGTAGTTGGGGAGGTCGATCTCGGGCCACAGGGTGACGGTCACCTCGACCTCGACTCCCCCGTCGACGTCGTCGAGCGACGTCAGCTCCGGCGCGATCGCCGGGATGATCTCCTCTTCGCTAAGGACATCTCTGAGGGCCGCGGGGAGCAGGAGGTCGATGGCCTCCCGCCGGACCCGGTCGGCGCCAACGGTCGCCTCGACGACTGGGAGGGGCGCCTTGCCCCGCCTGAAACCGCTGACCTTGATCTCGTCGGCGAGCTTGCGGGCCGCGCCCGCCCTGGCGGCGTTGATCTCGTCGTCGGTTAGCGGGAACCTGACGATGCGCTCGAAGGGGGCCGACTCTGTGATGGTGACGGTCATCTCGTTCCTGGTTGGCGGCTGCCGGCGTCGGCGGACCGCCCGGCTCTCGCCGGACGGTCCTTCCGGGTGACCGACGGGACTTGAACCCGCGACATCCTGGACCACAACCAGGTGCTCTACCAGGCTGAGCTACGGCCACCAAGCGAGCGGGCATTGTAGCGGCGGGGCCGGGGCCGCCCGACGCAGCCTCCCACGATCCGCGTGGTAGCCTTCTGCGATGCAGCGTGTCGCCACTCGGGTGTTCGTGGGCTCGTCGATCGCCTTCGGGCTGATCGGGGCCGTCTTCTTCGTCAGCACACTGGTCGCTGAATGGCAGATGACCGACGCTCTGTTCGCCGTCTGGGGGGTGACGGGATGCATCGTCCTGTCGTCTCTGGCTCTGAGCGTCGCGGCCAAGTACCTCGGCCCGAACTCCTGAGGCCCTAGCCGCGCCGAGTCCTCAGACCCACGCAATCCGCCGTCCGCGCCTGAAGTCTCCGGCTCACCGGAACTGATCACGCGTCAGGACCGATCCTCGAGAGAACCGTCCGAAGCCTCACCCGATCCGCCGAGCTTCTTGTTGATGCCCTCCAGCGCCCCCCGTATACCCCTTGATTCCAGCCTGACCTCATAGTCATGCGGGGCGAAGTGCTTGATCCCCCTCATGGTAGACAAGTCGAGATGCTGAACGTCCTTGGACTTCTTCCCTCTCGGCACCTGGTACCTCACCTCAGCTTCGTACGTCGGCTGATACTTGTTTGGATCAGGCTCCTCGAACAGCATCCTGTGCTCGCGATCGGGCGGCAAGGAGGCAATGCCGGTGCTGATGATCGGTGTCGCACGAATTGGCGGTCCTTCGTGTCGGTCAAGGCTCGACCACAGCTCAGGGGTGAACGCGAATCGGACGTTCCTGGCGACCGTCGGGCCAGTGTTCCGAATGCACAGCTCGACCTGAGTCGGCGAGGATCGCATATCGAAATCCAGGATGACCCAAGGACGAGTCTGCTCCTCCCGACGCTTCACGGCGTTCCGATAGGAGTAACGCGCAATGGCTGCCGACGCGACCAGAGTCACGGTCATGACGATGGTCGCGACCGCCTCTGTGACCTCCAGCCATGACAGTGATTCCATGGCCGAGGAGGACGGTAGCACATCCACCCTGATCCGTGCAACTCGTGCTCACCCCGTCTGGGTGACAGGCTGCCACGCTATCTCGAGGAAGCTCTGCCGCCAGGTGTTGTCCCTGGTCAGGACGCTGTTGGTCCGCGAGGCGAGAGCCGAAGGAAAGGATCTGCGTCACATGCATGCAACCCACACTCCGCGAGCTGCCGCTACACGCCTGCCGACTCCTGATCGCCCCCACCCTCCAAGGACTGGGCACCGGCTGCCCGGATCTCGAGAGGAAGCGTCGCCTCGGAGGGATCCGCCCCTCGCGCCTCCGCTCGTCCGGGATGCGCTGCGGTCGAGCACACCCTCCCCGACGACGCCCGCCGCGGACGGCGTGGGACCCTGGTCGGCGCCCCTGGGAGGACTCGAACCCCCAACCTGCGGATTAGAAGTCCGCTGCTCTATCCGGTTGAGCTACAGGGGCGGGGTCGGCCCGGATGCCGGGCTTTCGAGCGGGTGAAGGGAATCGAACCCTCACCGCCAGCTTGGAAGGCTGGAGCTCTACCATTGAGCTACACCCGCATTTTCCCTATACCACAAGGGATCTTCTGGGAGCCAGCCTGTCTCGCACACACCCAAGGACGATACCTCCGGCTTCGACGTTCCCACGAAGTCCCCGCGCCTCCCGCGAGGCAAGCGGTCAGCCCCTCGCCGCGACGTGGCGGGCACGGTCCCATGAGCGGCAGCATACACCGGCCCCGACGACTGGGCGCCCCTCGACCGGCGCGGCCCGCGGGCAAGCCCGACAGCCGTCTCGTCGAGCCCAAAGCCCGCTCGGCCGTTCAACGCGTGCGACGAAGCCAAGAAGGCCTGCCGCATCACCTTCGCCGTCGGTTGGTCGATCACCCGCTACCACTCAACACCGCGCTCCACATCACCCTTGCGGGATCGGGTACATCGCCCACACCCCGGGCTCGGACTCCCAGAAGGCCTCGAAACCCATGAAGGCGTAGTCGGAACCCTTGCAGTAGACGATGCCGGCCGCCCGATCCTCACCGGTCCGAGGCGGTCCCAACGGGGGGATGTACGACAAATACTGCACGTCCGCATCAGGGGCAAACACATCATCCGGCCCTTCCCAACTCACGCGGAGACGATGCGCGGGACAGGGAGTACCTGGTTCCTCCGAGAGTCTCCAGGACTCATACGCGATAGCCAGAGCTCCGAGTTCCAGAATCTCCTTGGTGTCTGCCAACTCCTGCGCGTTTGCGCTGCCCGGTTCTGCGGACACGAAACCGCCTGACGCCTCCACCATCACGGGAAAGGTGCCCTTCTGGGTGAGGTGCTCTCGCATTACGAGGTAGTCAGGTGTTGGCGCGGCGCCCGGCGGCGCAAGCGTGACCTCAGTCTCCGGCGCGTCGATCGTCGCCTGTGTCGTTCCCGTCGGGTCGGCTGTCGTCTCCGGCGCGCCCTCCGCAGGCTCCGTCGGGTCGGCAGCGCCGAGGTTGCACGCCGCCAGAGACACTCCGGCGACAATGACCGCCGCCAGCCTCCGTCGTGCCCACTCGCTACTCGCGGGCCTCATGTGCACCGCCCCCAGCCGACGCAGCCCAACATGCCCCGACCCATGCTCAGAACAGATGCCGGTCCCCGCCCAACGCCGCCAAGTACCGCCACAGCGACTCACCCCACCGGAGCCGGGTACATCGCCCACGCCTCCGACTCCGGCTTCCATACGGCATCAAACCCCATGTAGTAGTAGTCGGTGCCCTTGCAGTAGACGATGCCGGCCGCCCGACCCTCACCAGCCCGAGGCGGCCCCAACGGAGGGCTGTATCCGCCATGCTGTATGTCCTCTTCCGGCCCAAGCACATGTTCCGGCCACTCCCCAGCTCACACGGAGACGATGCGCGGGACAAGGGGTACCGTCGTCCAACGGGAGTCTCCGTGTAACGGGAGTCTCCGTGTGTCATACGCAATGCTCAACGCGGCCCGCTCCAACATCTCCTTGGCATCTCCCAGCTCCACCGCGTTCTCAGCGCCCGGCTCCCCAACAACGAAACCGCCCGGCGCCTCGACCATCCAAGGGAACCGGCCCTTCTCCTTCTCCGTGACTCCCGGCGGCAGCGTGACACCCGTCTGTGGCGTGACCCCCGGGGCCAACGTGACTCCGGTCCCCGTCGAGTCGATCGTCTGCGTCGTCTCCGGCGCGCCCTCCGTAGGCTCCGTCGGGTCGGCCGCGCCGAGGTTGCACGCCGTCAGGACCCCTCCGGCGACCATGACCGCCGGAGTCCTCCGTCGCGTCCATCCGCCACCGGGGAGCCTCATGGGCACCACCTCCTTCTCGGGCTTCCTCTCCTCGAGTCTCGGCGGGGGCGGGCTCGTCCGTCCCCTTCCGCTTTGGTCGGCTCGTGGCCCGTCGCCTGCGCCGCGCGCTCGTGTTCGGCTTCTTGGGCGCTTCATCTCGAAGCGGAGGGCCTCCACCCGCTGCGCCCTTCGCCTCGTGCCTCGCCGGGACTTGGGCGCATGCGACGGGGATCGTCGTAGGCGAAGGCGGCGGGCTCCGCGGCGATGAGGACGATCCTCGCCCCGGCCGGCGCCACCTGAGACGTCTCGGAGACCTACGCGACGAGCCCGCGCGTCGATGAGCGACCGGGGGCCGAGCGTGCCCGCGTCTGAGACGATCTCGATCTGTTGGCCCTCGATCAGGAAGACGGCGGGCAGCGGGGGGTGGTCGATGTCGGGCGGGGCGACCCGACCGGTGAGCTTCACCTTCTCCCCTTTTCGTCGCCAAGCGGGCGCCCTCCGCGTCGGCGCCGTCGCCGCGGCGGTTCATTACCGCTTGACTTTCTCCGGTCCGTGGGTATGATAGTTCCATGAGCCGGGAAAGGACCATTTGTGATTGACCGTCGTTCGTCTGTTCGCTGGTTGCGTCGCTTGTCCTTCGCCGGGCCGGCCTTGGCTGCGGCTGTTCTGCTGTTCGGGTCGGCTGAGGTCCGGGCTGGGGCGACGATCGAGGTCAACGAGACGGGCCCGACGAAGGCGGGAGACAACAAGTGCTCGTTGGGAGAGGCGCTCGACGCTGCTGGAAGCAACGCCAAGGTGGATGCTTGCGAGGCCGGCGAGGATACCGGCGTGGATACGATCACCGTCACGGTTCCGGGCGTGATCAGGGCGCCGCGTGACGGTTTCGTGGTTGATACGGATGTGGAGATCCGGGGTAGCGTTAGCGGCACGACGATTATCAGCGGTGAAGACGTCGCCGCCAATAAGAACGCTTTCCAAGTGAACATCAACGATAATCTCAAGGATGTGACTATCGCTGACATGGTGATAACGGGGGTGACGACCGGTGATTATGGGGTGGAGATCTTAGATGAGTCGGGATCGCAGTCTTCCACGCGTTACACGGTGGTCTTGAGGAACCTCCATGTTCACCGCAACCGTGGCGGCATGGAGTATTGGGCGCCTGAGGGAGCACAGCAGGCACCGAAGTCGCAGAGGCCGGGCCTGGTCAGTGTCGAGCGCACCCTTATCGAAAACAACAACCACGCCGTTATCGACACGAGCCGCTCATTCGGCGGGATACGGATGGGGGCCTGCAGATCCGGGAAGGCCGATAGGGACTTGGAGATCAAGAACTCGGTCATCAGGAACAACGCACATGAGGAAGCGGCTCGCTCGGGCGGCGGTTTGTACGTCCTGTGCGGCGACGTGAAGGTTGTTAACAGCACGATCTCGGGGAACGAAGCCGAAATCGGCGCCGGGGTCTTATTCTCCGTCAACATGGAGCGCGGACGCGACAGCTCGGCCGAGTACCGGCTGGAATTGGTCAACTCGACCGTGGCGGGCAACAGAGCCGGAGTGGGGCATGGCGGGGTGTCCGCACCTCGTCTGCCCGACATAGACGGGAACAAGTCGACTGCGAGGACGTCGCTGAGCTTCGTTCACGCCACCATAGCGAGCAACACCGGCCCAGGCAAGATCGTGAACGGCGTGCGAGTCAGCGATTCGAACGGGGTGCATGTCGGCGATAATGGGAGTTTGACCGTCAAGAACACGGTGATCGCCGGCAACGAGGGCCCTCAGTGCAGCTTCGGCACGAGACCCGGCACGATCCCGACCGCGCAGGGAAGCGCGTCGTCTGATAGCACCTGTAGGTTACTGAGGCCGAAGAGCGGGAACAGAGATAACATCGAGGGTGTCGTCGCGGGGTTGAAGCGCTTGGCCGTCAACGGCAATCGCGGACGGATCGGCCCCAACCGGAGCATGGCGCCTGTGGAGACGATGTCGCTTAGCGTCGACAGCGGGTTGTTCGACGCGGTAAGCTCGGACTGCCCGGTTGGGGACGCGGCGACGGACGCGCGGGGTGTCTCACGCCCGCGGGGCTCGGCTTGCGACATCGGGGCGTATGAGGCTCATGTGGTCAGCGGCAAGGTTTGGGAGGACGTCAACGCCGACGGCAGGCAGAATGCGGGCGAGAGGACAGGTCTGCCGGGTGTCACAGTGGGGCTTGTCAAAGCTGCGGGGGCTTCTGATGAGGAAGTGGAGGCGACCACCGGCGCCGACGGCGTGTACCGTTTCCCGGCGGCGCCGGCCGAGTGGACGGTGAGGGTGACCGACACAAAGGGCGTGTTGACGGGCCACGAGGCGACGACGCCGGCCTCCAGGGATGCGCGGGTGTCGATCGACGGCGACGACGCGACGAATGCCGACTTCGGCTATGCGCCGTTGATCAAGATCGGGGATCTTATCTGGGAGGACCGAGACGGGGACGGCGACCAGGACAGCGGCGAGCCCGGGATCGGGGGCGTGGGCGTGAAGTTGACCGGGGGCGACGGCACTGTTCGGACGGACACCACCAAGACGGACACCACCAACAAGGACGGCGGATACGGTTTCGTGGTGACGGCTGGGCGGTGGACGATCGCCGTGACCGACCCTGCCGGGACCCTGACCGGTCGCCAAGCGCCCGAGAGCGCTTCGATCACCAGGGACGTGGCGGTGGGCGGCGACAACAACCTGGCCTTCGACTTCGGTTACGGGCCGTTGGCGTCGGTCGGCGGGGTCGTCTGGGTGGATTCCGACAACGACGGGGTGGAAGACGCCGGCGAGCTCGGGTTGGCGCGGGTGACAGTGAGCCTGCTCGACTCGAACGGTGATCCCGTTCGGGATGGGGATGAGCCGGTGACCGCAACCACGAGCGCTGAAGGTGCCTACACGTTCCCTGGTTTGGCGCCGGGGTCGTATCAAGTGCGGTTCACCCTGCCGGAGGGTTACCGGCACACGAAGACGGGAAGCGACTCCCACGTCGACCCGTCGACTGGGTTGGCGAAGATCCGGCTTGCCATGGGAGCGACGAAGACGGTGGGAGCCGGGGTGTATAGACCGACGACGCCTTCGGCGGAGCTGTCGCTGGTGAAGTCGGCTACCGCGAAGACGCCGGTGAAGGCAGGCGACATGATCTCCTACTCGTTCATAGTGACGAACTCAGGGAACGCGACCTTGTCGCGGATCTCGGTGAAGGACCCGAAGGCGGGGAAGGTGTCTTGCCCCGGGACGGTGTTGGCGCCCGAGAAGATGATGACCTGCAAGGCTTCCTATGAGGCGTCGGCGGCTGACGTCAAGGCGGGGAAAGTGGTGAACACAGCGACGGTCAGGGCGACGGCCCCCGACAACACGGAGGTGTCCAAGTCGGATTCGGTGACGTTCGACTTGGGGAAGGCGCCGACGTTCGACTTGGGGAAGGCGCCGACGTCTGTGGGCCGGCTGGGAGGCAAGGACCGGTACGGGACGGCCGCTGTGATCTCGAAAGAGACGCCCGGTCGTGCCGACGCTGTGGTGTATGTGGCAACGGGAGCCGACTTCCCCGACGCGTTGGTCGCGGCCTCGGCCTCAGGAGGCCCGATCCTGTTCGTGACGAAGGACTCGATCCCTCCCGCCACGTCGGCTGAGTTGAAGCGGTCGAGCCCGAAGAAGATCATCGTCCTGGGCGGGACGGGCGTCGTCTCGACCAAGGTCGAGGCTGAGCTGAAGAAGCAAGCGCCGACCGCTCGCCAAGCGGGACCTGACCGGTATCACACCGCGGCGGGCATCTCGGCGGAGCATTTCCAGTCGGGGGCGGCGGCGGCGTTCATCGCCACCGGAGAGAACTACCCCGACGTGTTGGCCGGGGGCCCGGCCGCGATGAAGCTGGGCGGGCCGATCCTCCTGACGCGGAAGGACAAGCTGCCTTCGGCGACCATCTCCGAGTTGAAGCGCCTCGAGCCGGAGCGGATCGTGGTGCTGGGCGGGGTCGGGGCTGTGTCGGCTGCCGTGGAGAAGGCCCTGGCCGGTCACACGTCGGGTCACGTGTCACGGTGGGCAGGGGCGGACCGGTACGGGACGGCTGCGGCGATCTCGAAGGAGACGTTCACTACCGCCTCGACCGTGGACGTCGTCTATGTGGCCACAGGGTTAGACTTCCCCGACGCGTTGGCGGGAGGGGCGGCCGGAGGGCTCACCCACGGCCCGGTGCTGCTCGTCGCGGGAGCGAACATCCCAAAGGCGACGAAGGACGAGTTGACCCGGATGAAACCGAAACAAGTGTTCGTCCTGGGCGGAACCGCCGTCGTGCCCGAGTCCGTCGAGAAGGCCCTCGCCGCCCACATCCGCTGAAAGCCCCCTCCGCAGCGAAAGCAAAGAAGAGGTCTACGCGATGAAGCTCCGACCCGACGATGGCGCTTCGCTCTTCGCGCGACGGGGGGAGCATGCCAGGTGGAGTGCGCATCGGGGGAGGAGGCGAAGCCGGTGGTTGTGGTAGTCGGCGATCCGTGCCCGATCCGCCTGGGTCTTCTCGATGAGGAGGCTTCGCCTGGGCCCGTTGGACCGTCGTGTGCCGTGGTAGGCGAGGATCTCGGCCCGCCGGCGGGAGATGGTCCGGTCGAGGCGCCGGACGCGGAGCCGGTGACAGGCTTGGGTCATTCCCTCGAGGCGTAGACCTCGCGGAGGAGCTCTTTGGCGAGGTGGGCGGCGGCGACCCCGGAGTCGGGGTCGCCTATGGCGGAGGCCTTCGGCGAGCCGGTCGCCGGCCGCGGGGGCTGAGACGCTCGTAGCCGCCGACGAGCAGCCTCCGGTATCCGGTAGAGGGGGTCTCCTTCGCGGCCTCGGCGCCCTTCATCGGCGCCTAACGAGAACACCGGTTGGCCGAGTTCGGCAAGCTGACCCTCCTCGTCTCAGGCGACGACGCCTTCGCCTTCCACAAGACCCGGGGGGGTCCCGGAGTCGCCCACAGGTCGCCAACGTCTCCAACCTCGCCGCCCGGGCACTCCTCACCACCTGTGGGCCAGCAACATCACCATGACCGAGACACAGGGACCCATCCCACGTCACCGCGCAGAACCGGGAAAGGGGGGACCCGGCCGCGCGGCCGGGTCCCGGCGGGCACAGGTCAGAGGGCTCTCGACGTGAATGTGCGGCTCGGTCTTGGGGAGGGTCAGGATCGGAGAGTCGGGCGCTTGACGCGCCCCGTGACGGTCTCGTGATCGACTCGGATGTGACTGTCAGCGCCGTCATCCCAGGTTGCTCATGGCAGCCTCGCCCGCTTCCACCCTTGCCCGACGTCGACCCTGTGTCGGCGGGCGCCAAGTCGACCGTGACGGCCGTGGACAGCGGAAGGGGGCGGCTCGGTCGCCGCCCCCTTCGCCGTCTCTGGGTCTTGAGCCTCTACGGAGCCTACGGCAAGTAGGCCTTGAGGTCGTCTTGGACCTTCTTGGACACGACGGCGGTCCCGCCCAACACCACGATGCTCTTGGGCTTGAGCCTAGTCAGCTCGCCCTGAGTCGCCTTGGGGATCGACGATCCGGCCACCAAGAGGACCGGGCCCTCGTAGAGCGCCCCCGCGGCCCCGCCAGCCAACGCGTCGGGGAAGTTGAGCCCAGTGGCGATGTAGACGACGGGCGCGCCCGGGCCGAACCCGTCCTTGGAGATCGCCGCCGCTGTCCGATACCGGTCGGCGCCCGCCAAGCGAGACACCCTCCCGCCTGTATACGCCGCCAGGGCTATCTCCACCTCCGCCGACACGACACCCGCCCCGCCCAGGACCACGATGCGCTTCGGCTTCAACCGCTTCAACTCAGACACGGTGGCCGCAGGCAGCTTGTCCTTCTGAGTCAGGAGGATCGGGCCGTCCCCGCCCGAAGCCGCAGAACCGGCCAACGCGTCGGGGTAGTTCGCGCCCGTAGCCACATACACGACGGGCACACCCAGCTTGAACGTCTCCTTCGAGATCACGGCAGCCGTCGCGTACCGGTCCGCCCCCGCCAACCGGCCGCTTGGGGGATCGGGGTCGCCGCTTGGGGGATCGGGCTCGCCGCTTGGGGTATCGGGCTGGCCCGGAAGCGAGATCTCCGCCCCGCTGGCAACGTCCACATCAGGCGCGGTCGCCGCGTCGGCCGTCACCGTCACGTCGCTGCTGATCGCAGCCGCCTTGATGTCCGCATCGGTGACCGTGTAGGTCGACCTGCACTTCGTCGACTCCCCCGGCGCCAACGGCGTCGCCGGGCAAATCACGTCCCCTCCCTTCGGGTCGGAAACAGAGATCTGAGACAAGGTCACGTTCCCCGTGTTGGTCACAGTGTACTCGAAACCGACCTCGTCGCCAGCGCTCACCCTCTTCTCAGGCGCGGTCCTCCTCTTGACCACCGTCAACCCAGCCGACGCGGCCATGGCCTTCACCGCCGGCGCCAGCTCAATCCCGGTCCCGGCGGCCACCGTGTCCGTCACGGACCGGCCCGCCAGCGTTGGCGTCGCCGTCGCCGTCGCCTCCGCCAACGGCACCCGGCCGTCGTCGACCTGAGGCTGAGTCAGCGTGATCGTCTTGGTGCACTCCCTGGACTCCCGCGGCGCCAACGACCCCGTCCCGCAAGCGAACGTCTCGCCGAGGTCCGCCACCATGACATCCTCCACGGCCGCGACGCCGTCGTTCCTCACCTTGTACGTGTAGGTGATCGTGTCGTCCTTATCCACCCGATCATCAGACCCCGACGACGCCGCCGTCATGTCCACCGCCGCCGTCCTCGTGAGCGTGATCG
>Ga0209457_1000008_pt1 | contig 128203 bp, 109 predicted proteins | sample WorMetHEROISLAND_5_FD_187410 | JGI IMG/M metagenome (GOLD analysis project Ga0209457, IMG submission 187410) | Marine gutless worms symbiont microbial communities from Max Planck institute for Marine Microbiology, Germany - Olavius sp. 5 HERON... ... | reverse complement strand
TAAAAGAGATATTTGATCTGGATCGTTGCTGGATGCGGGGTAACGAGAACAACCGCTGGTTGTTCGCTGCCATGGGCGTAACTATCCAGATGCATCAATTCGAAGCGTACAAAAAAGGTAAATCAACCTGGAATGTCAAAGAACTGGTGTTGGGGTAAACTCCCCGACCCCTCAACTACTTGGTGCGCCCTATTAAAGCATCCAACGAAAACGAAGCCGAACCATTATCTGATGAGGAACGACGTATCATCACCCGTGTGGCGACAACATTTCCAGAAGAGCAAGCTGTTTACGAGGCTGCCCATCGCGAAAAAATATGGGAGAAAGCCCCTAACGGTGCGCTAATACCATACTCTCTTGCCCATGATCTGACTCAAATTTGATGAATAGAACTTTCTTGGAAGAATTACTCCTCAAGATGCTTTACCAGGTGACCCAGCTCAGGGAAAATCAGCCGGGTGCAGGCCAGTTGGCAAGCCTTTAAACTGCCCGGCATGGCAAAAACCACGGCCCGGCCGCCGATCACCCCGGCCGCCGCCCTGGAAAGGATAGCAGCGGAGCCGATGCTTTTAAAGCTCAATTGGGCAAACAGCACACCAAAGGCCGGCAGGTGTTTGTCAAATTGGGGCTGTACCGCCTCAACGGTCACATCTTTGGCGGTAATGCCTGTGCCGCCGTTGATAAGCACCACCTGGGCGTTTTTGCCAAAAACGATCTTTTGTACGGCCACCCGGATAGCGGCGGCATCATCCGCCACTATCCGGCGCTCCACCAAGCGGTGTCCCATTGCCTCTAATTGCCCGGCGATCCAATGACCGCTTTCATCCTGATCTAGCGATCGTGTGGAGGTAGCCGTTACAATCGCCGCGCGGATGCTTTCAGGCGCCTCTTCTTTATGTGTCCGGGTACTCAATGACACCTCTCATATTTTACACGGAAGCCTGACTCATTTGCCGACCTCATCTATCGTAGCGATCAGTCCAACACCGGCACCATTTCATCGGTGACCGGCAGGCAATCGTTTCGACCATTCTGCAATATCCCGTCACCGGCGTCATCATCGCCGATGGCTGCAACCGCCGCTTCAGGCGACATAAAGGGGCAGACCTGCAAACGGCTGATCGGTCTATTATCCAACGACTGATCGGAATTTTCAAGGATCTCTTTGCCACGACAAAAAATACACTTGACAAACAAGAAGACATGCTATAAATTCACCTATAATTCCTGATTCTACTATTTATTTTAAGGAGGTATGGGAGATGAACACTATTGAGATCGATTTTGACGTTTTCAAAGAAATTACCACTCGGCGTAAAACAGAGGAGGTAACTCCAAATGATGTTTTGCGTGACCTCTTTGGGCTTGACCCAAAAGATACACCAGATGCTCCCTCAATGTCATATGGTAAACCATGGGTACCAAAAGGAGTTAAATTCCCTCATGGAACACAGTTTCGAGCCACTTACAAAGGGCAAATCTTTCAAGCAACTGTCGAGGATGGCGCACTGGTTTTAAATGGAAAAAGATTTACCTCACCATCATCGGCAGCAGTCTCAATAACTGGGAATCCGGTTAATGGTTGGATTTTTTGGGAGTGCAAAATCCCAGGTCAGGAAAAATGGCGCTTGATCAAGAACCTTCGGGAAACGAAATCTTTGTAAGTTACTCATTAGTGCCCCAACGTTAATCGAATAAACTTATCTGTTTATCGCAGATAGCAATTTGGTTTTTGTAAGCGTTCTCTGTCTCTGATTATGGGGTCAAGTCTACTCTTGACTCTGATACTGGGCTTTGGTAGCCGAGGGTACCTTGCCCACCCGACACAGTCTGCCAGAGGTTAACACCGGGTTTGGGTGGCAGATTTGGCTCCCGCTTCCTTCAGACCCCTCATGGGCTCTAACGAACCGTTTTGTCCCTCGTCGGGCAGCTCATAAGCGTTTCTTCGGGCACCCTTGCCTTCACCTGCATGTTGCCTCCTCCTTTCAGGCCCATGTGTGGACTTTCACCCGTTAGCGAGTAACCATGCCGGTCACACCTCGCGGTATTAGCATACAGCTTCGCCCTTGCTGCCCTGCCAATGAACCCATCCGTGGCGTGCAAAATCCGGGTTCATCTACCCCCTGATGAAACCGTTAGAATCTCAACGGCATCACCGACACAGATGTCACCGCCGGTAATCACCTTTCCGAACACACCCTCTTTGGGCATGACGCAATCACCCGCCTGGTAATAGATGGCGCACTTGTTCCGACACGCTTTGCCGATCTGGGTGATCTCCAGTATCGCAGTGTCACCTAGCTGAACCCGGGTTCCCACCGGAATGGAGACCCAATTCACACCGGTGGTGGCAATATTTTCGGCAAAGTCGCCAAAGGTGACATCCAGGCCCCTGGCGCGCATTTTTTCAATACTCTCCCGGGCCAATAAACTGACCTGCCGGTGCCAGTCACCGGCATGGGCGTCACCTTCAATGCCGTGCTCAACAATCAGACAGGCTTTTTCGATACCGGTTTTGCGGGTTCCCTTTTTTTGACTGACCGCAATGGAAACAATTTGCATCTTGTACTCCGGAGGTTGGCTTTTTAAACGGCCCGGCCGCTAACAACCCGAATATGATCAAATGCTGTTTGCTATCGGTTTAAGATAGGCTATCATGCCGCTTCTGTAAATATGTTCGGCGGGTAAAATATGAAACGGCACCTCACATCTTCCTGGCAAAAACGACTACCGATTATCGGCACCGTTCATTTTACCCGCCATCCCAAGGCCAAGCGAATCTCTATCAGGGTGACCCCCACCGGCAAAATCCGGGTGACGGTACCACGTCGGGTGTCGCGTAAAACCGCCTCTCGCTTTGCTTTAAACCACCACGATTGGATTTTGCGCGCCAAGAGCCGTGCCCGGCAACGAATTGTAGCCCACAACCGGTTACCCTTAAACCACCGCCCGCTTGACAATGGACAAAAAGCAGCCCGATTCCTCATCAACCGCTTGGAACAGTTGGCCAATCAATTTGGGTATCCATATAACCGTGTCACCATTCGACGGCAAAAAACGATCTGGGGCAGCTGTTCCGCCAAAAACAACATCAGCTTAAATATCCATCTGGCCCGTCTCCCTGACCCGCTTATTAATTATGTGATCCTCCATGAGCTGACCCACACCCGGCATAAACATCACGGGAACGCCTTTTGGTCGGAATTAAAATCGGTTTTGCCTGAACTCGACCTTCTGCGACGGCAGTTACAGCAATATCATCCACAACTTTTTACGATCCAAATTGAATCCCCAAAATCAATCGCGGATTTTGGGACTTGACTCTTTCTTTTCAAACCGGGTGTTGTGTGATACTTAGACCGGAATTGAATCGGCCTTTTAGTCGGCATATCAAAAAGAAAGTTAACGCTCCCCATGGCTCAAATCATTTCCGTCACCAATCAAAAAGGGGGGGTGGGTAAGACCACCACGGCTGTGAACTTGGCCGCCACCCTGGCTGTTTCCGAACGGCGGGTGCTATTAGTTGACAACGATCCCCAGGGCAATGCCACTTCCGGTCTGGGGATGGACAAAGCGTCGCTGGATCAAACCCTATACAACGGTTTGATCGGCCAGATATCCGGAGATCAGCTAATCAATGATACCGCTATCGACACCTTGAAGGTGATCCCCTCTCGGATCGATTTGGCCGGATTTGAGGTGGAGATGATGGGTGCGGAAAAACGGGAAGCGACGTTGAAAAACCTATTGGCCCCCATAGCCGACCAGTTTGATTTGATTCTTATCGATTGCCCACCCGCGCTGAGCCTGCTGACCGTCAATGCCCTTACGGCCGCCAACTCACTGCTCATTCCACTACAGTGTGAATTTTACGCCCTGGAAGGATTAGGGCAACTGTTGAAAACCTTTGAGCGCATTAAACAGGGATACAACCCGACTCTGCGCATTTTAGGTATTTTGCTCACCATGTTCGACAAGCGCACCAATTTATCCCAACAGGTGGCCGAGGAAGCTGAAAAATATTTTAAAGCAATGGTCTTTAGCACCCGGATTCCCCGCAACATCCGTTTGGGAGAAGCCCCCAGTTTTGGAACGCCGATCCTTTTATACGATGCCGCCTCATCCGGCGCCGCCAGCTATATGCAATTGGCGCGGGAAATTTTGGGAAAAATTCCACCCTGAGAATAATCGCTTGACCTTGTCTCAAATAGATGTGTAAAGGAAACCTTTATCCATGCCGAAAGCTACCGCGTCCCATAAAAAAAAGACACCCAAAAAAGCGTTGGGGCTGGGAATTGATGCACTGATTCCCGACATTTCCGTTAAAGATACCACCGACGGCGCGTTTATTGAGTTAGAAATTGATCGAATCGTCCCCAACCGCTATCAGCCCCGTAAAAATCTTGACGACAAAGATCTGCTGGAGCTGGCCGAGTCCGTCAAGAGCCAAGGGATTCTTCAACCGCTGCTCGTGCGGGAAGCGGACATGGACTATGAGCTGGTGACCGGTGAGCGGCGGTTGCGGGCCGCCCGACAGGCGGGGTTGGCCACTGTACCCGTATTGGTGCGGGATCTTTCTGATGCAGAAACGCTGGAGATTTCCATTGTTGAAAATATCCAGCGTGAGAACCTAAGTCCCATTGAAGAAGCCGAAGCCTACCACCGCCTGATCACCGAATTTGGGCTTACCCAGGAAGTGGTGGCCGAACGGGTCGGCAAAAGCCGGTCGGCTGTGGCCAATTTGCTGCGACTGCGCCGGCTCCCCAAAGCGATCATGAAAAACATCCGTGAGGGCGATTTGAGTATGGGCCACGCCCGGGCGCTCTTAAGCCTGCCAACTGTAAAGCAGCAGATGATGGCCGGCCGTCGGGTGATTCAAAAAGAGCTTTCCGTTCGCCAAACCGAGGCGCTTGTCAAACGTTTGCTCCGTCAGCCGAAATCCCCTAAAAAAGCCCCGGATGAATTGGACACCTATTTGCAAAGTCTGTCGGAAGAGCTTTCACTCCATTTTGGAACCCGGGTGCGTATTGTCCGTCGAGGGAAAAAAGGATCCGTGCAGATCGACTTTTTCAGTGCAAAGGATTTAGACCGCCTGATTCGGCTGTTAAAAGAGAACAGTTAGCCCCATTTCGCTGTTGTTTTCACAATTAATCATGAAACCCTTTTTTCAATAATGCGTATAACCGTTGCCAAAACCGCCGGTTTCTGTATGGGGGTTCGCCGTGCCGTCGAGATGGTGCTGGATGCACCGGACAATTACCCTCAACCCATCTATACTTACGGCCCATTAATTCACAACCCGCAGGTATTGGAGCTGCTTGAAGAAAAATCGATCAAGCTCCTGCATGAAATTCCCGAAAACGGCAGCGGCACGGTGCTGATCCGGGCCCATGGCGTCCCTTGGGAGGCATCCGCCCGTCTGGAAAACGCCGGCTTCAAAGTGGTCAACGCTACTTGCCCACGGGTTATTCGGGTGCAGACCATCATCCGCAAACATGCTGATAAAGGCTATACCACCATCATTATCGGCGATACGGATCACCCCGAGGTGATCGGCCTGCTGGGTTATGCCGGACCCCAAGGTCAGGTGGCCTCATCGTTGGAAGCCTTCAAGGCCCTGCCTGTTTTCGACAAGGCCATTGTTGTGGCGCAAACCACTCAAAACCGAACGGTGTACGACCACATTCGCCAATGGAGCAATCACCATCAGCCCCACTACAATGTATTTGAGACTATTTGCAACTCCACGGACAAGCGCCAGGCGGAAGTGTTGCAAATGGCCAAGGAGGTCGATGCCATCGTGGTGGTGGGCGGCAAAGAGAGCGGCAACACCCGCAGACTGGCCGAGATCGCCCAAAAAGCGGGTGCGCGCGCCTTTCACGTGGAAACCGAAGCGGAACTTGATCCGGACGCATTTGCCCATGTACGGCATGTGGCTATCACCGCCGGCGCCTCGACCCCCAACTGGATGATCAACCGTGTCTATCGGACCTTGGAAAAAATTCCTTTCAAAAAAGGGCACACCTTAAACCGTCTGTTTTACGTTCTGCGACGGGGGCTGCTCCTTACCAACACCTACGTTGCGCTGGGCGCCGGGGCTTTGTGTTATGCCTCTATCCAATTGCAGCAGTTGGAAATTGCCAAGCCCATCGCCTCGGTGACAGTAGCAATGCTGTACGTTTTTTCCATGCATACCCTGAATAATCTCATCCGGACCAAGTCCGACCGTTATAATGATCCGGGCCGGGCCTACTTCTATCAGCGCTATAGAGTACCATTACTGGTACTGGCAATTCTAGCCGGGGGCTGGGGTTTGGTCACCGCCGCCCATTTGGGTATCGTACCCTTTGCCATCCTGTTTGTGATGAGCTTGATGGGGTTGGGCTATAGTGTCCGCATTTTTCCGGACAATGGTCTTTTGGGGCGCTACTCTCGCTTAAGGGATATTCCCGGCGCCAAAACGATCCTGATCACACTGGCCTGGGGCGTGGTATCGGTTTTACTGCCGGCGGTCTCCTCCTCCAGCCCGATAAGGATCGGAACCTATTTTATCTTGCTTTGGTGCATGATTCTGGTTTTCAGCCGGACCGCATTTTTCGACACCCTGGATATGCAAGGGGATCGCATGGTGGGCAAAGAGACGATTCCGTTAATTTTCGGACAGCAGAGAACCCGTATCTTTCTGCAATGGATTTTACTGCTGTTAATTCCCCTGATGATGATGGCCGCCGCAGTGGAAATGATTTCCGGATTGGCCGTCGCCCTGACGGTCTGCCCTTTAGTGCTTCTATGGATCTTGCGCCTGCATGCGAAAAACGCCGTCACCAGTACCATCCAAACGGAATTTTGGGTGGAAACCCAGTTTATATTCGCCGGTTTTCTATCGTACCTTTGGGTCCTGTGGCATTAAAACAACCATGATGATGCGCATTAAAATCACCGACACACTGGATCTGCACGGTTTTGACCCCATTGAGCTGCCGCTGTTGTTGGAAGACTACATTGATGAATGCCGTAAAAGAGGTTTTTACCAGGTACGGATCATCCACGGCAAAGGCAAGGGGATCTTACGGGAACGGGTCCACGCGCTTCTGCGCAGAAACCCCGAGGTGGCGGAATTTTTATTGGCGCCGCTCCATAGCGGTGGATGGGGCGCAACGATTGTTTTTTTTAAAAGATCATCAAGATGACCACGCAAGCAGAGTGGCATTCCGAGTTGCAAATTGAGGCCGTTGTGTTTGATTTTGACGGGACCTTGACCGCGCCAGGCAGCCTTGATTTCCATCAAATCCGAAACGCGCTGGGTTGTCCCAAAAATTCGCCGGTATTGGAGTTCATTGATCAAACCACCGATAGGCGTAAAAAAACGGATCTTTACAATCAACTGACGGCCTTTGAAATGGAGGCTGCCCGGCACTCTGCACCCAACCCGGGCATGGAAGCGTTAGTGCTGTTTTTAAAAAAGCGCCAAGTCCCGGTGGGTATCGTCAGTCGCAACAGCCGTCAAGCCATCATGACGGCTTTTACCAATTTTAAAAATATTTCTCCCCTCGATTTTCAATTTATTGTCAGCCGGGAGGATAACTTACCCCACAAGCCCAACCCGGACACGCTTTGGTGGGCGGCAAACAAAATGGCAATTGCCCCTAAAAACCTGTTGATGGTGGGTGATTATAAATTTGATTTGGAGGCGGGCCGCGCCGCAGGCTGCCCCACCGCCCTTTTGGCGCGCTTTGAGAATGATCCGCCCCAATGGGCTGTCTTGGCTGATATGACCGCTACTTCATCAATGGACCTGATGGAGCAAATCCGTCTTCATCTGCCACTTCCCGCCGGAAAATTCCCCAACGATCTGCTAAAACAGTACCTGGATAAGGTTCACACCAATGATCCGGAGCTACTGATCAACCCGGGCATCGGCGAAGACACCGCCGCTGTGGACACACGCGGTCATGAGGTGATGGTGCTCAAGTCGGATCCCGTCACATTTGCCACCGATGCCATCGGCAGCTACGCCGTATTGGTCAATGCCAACGATATCGCCACTTCCGGCGCCAAACCACGCTGGTTCTTGGCAACGATTCTCTTCCCGTTGGGCATCACTCCGGCCAACGCGTTGTCTGTTTTAGAGGCGCTGCATAATGTTTGCGCCAGGGAAAAGATCGTCTTGTGCGGGGGCCACACGGAAGTCACCGATGCGGTGACCCGCACCATTATTTCAGGGATGATGCTGGGAACGGTTACTGCCGATAAATTGTTAGATAAACGTAACATACAGCCTGGTGATCAAATATTAGTCACCAAAGGTGTATCGGTGGAAGGCACAGCCTTGATCGCCCGTGAGTTTGCCGGCCGGTTGATTCAACAAGGCGTGATGGAAACAACGATCAACCGTGCGGTACAGTTGCTGTCGGACATCAGCATTCTCACCGAAGCACAAATTGCCGCCCAACATCCCGGCACCAGCGCCCTGCATGATGTGACCGAGGGCGGGCTGGCAACCGCCTTGGCCGAATTTGCCACCGCCGGCAAACAGGCCATCTCCGTGGATCTGGATAAAATTCCGATTTTACCCGAAACCGCCGTTTTTTGTCGTGCTTTAAAAATAGAGCCATTGGGTCTGATCGGTTCGGGCAGCCTGATCATCGCTTGCCGTAAAGATACGGCTCGACAAATTTGCGACGCCATCCGCCAACAAGGTATTAACGTGGCCGTCATCGGTGAAGTCATCCAGGGTGAGGGTATCCGGGCCCACCGTTCCGGCCGACCCGTACAATGGCTCTCATTTGAAGCCGATGAAATCACAAAGCTCTTTTAGAGGTTATTTCTCAACTATATTTGAAGTAACGGTAATCGGCATACCTAAGGATTTATATGAAAAGTCTTACCAAATATGTACAAAAAGAAAGACTTTCATCGTTCGTTGTGGCTGTTTACGGCCATGGCGGTTAGTATGGTGAATCGCGACACGGTGGGGTTTCCTTTTGAATAAAGGGGTTGATAATATTGTTGCTTTGTAGCACCTTTGCAATCATGGGCCAAGATCATTTGCTGTTTGACCCCCAGCAGGCAAGACCATGAAGCAATGCCATCAATGCGGCCACCTGTTGGCCCCAAATATCATCATCTGTCCAACCTGTGGTAGTGAAGTCGCCGAGGGGTTGCAGTCCATTGACAACTACCGGATTCTTTCTGTCCTGCACGAAGGTTACTCCAGTGTTGTGTGTCACGCCGTCAACAAAGAAACCGGCCAAGAAGTGGCGTTGCGCATTTTTACACCTCAATCGGGGGTTGATGAAAAAATTGCCGCCCGCTTAACGCGTGAGCTGGAAATTCTCAAAAAACTTCCCCCGGATTATTTTATTCGTCACCTGGCGATCAAACAGTCCCGTACCGGCTTATGGTACCGGGTCAGCGAATGGGTTGATGCCGAGAATTGGAGCGAACTTTTTACCTCCGATCATTTCAGTGATTACCGCAATGTCTTTAATCTGTTTCAGAAAACAGCATCCATACTGGAGGGTCTGCACCGGACCGGTCATTCCATCCCCCACCTCATTTTAAATGATATCATTATATGTAAAGAGGAGGTCGGCACCTTAGGTGTAAAGGTCGATTATAAGGTGTCGCGCTTCCTGGATCCCCGGCTGGACCGCCCCGGAGCCATGCTCAAAAACCTGTTGAGAACCCATCCCGACATCCTCCACCAACGGCCTTTGAATCGCCGTAGCGACATCTGGTCCCTCGGTAAAACTTTTATTGAAATCCTATCGGGTGATTTGAGCGGGGATATCGATTATATCAAGACCATTGATCAACTGGCCATCCCAACCAAAGCCAAGATGCTGTTTAAAACCATGCTCTCCGACGACCGGGATCTGCGCCCCGCCGACATGACGCAGGTGGTTCAGGCGCTTTCAAAAATTTCCGCAAAAAAGATCTTCCAGGCTCAAAAAAAAGGGGCTGCAGGTGATACGACCGGGTTAAAAAGATGGCCTGGGCCCACTGCGGTCTTCCTCGTTTTAGTGGGAACTATAGCAGTCTTTAGTTGGCTCTATAGCGCCTATTATAAAAAGGAAGCGCCTTCTTTGAGTGAATATGCCAACCGTTATGCCGGCTCGGTCGCTTTTGTCATGGTAGATTATCAACTATTGTTGGATCAGCGTTCCGTTTATCGCAACCGTACCGAAGGCACCGCCTTCTTAGTCAGCCCTGAGGGCCACATGATTACCAACCGCCATGTGGCCTGTCCCTGGCTGGAAGACAAGCGGATGTTTCAAATGATCACACGTCTCAAGCACTCCGGCCATTCACCTCGTCTGGACTACCACGCCTATCTGTGGTTTGAAGGGCAAAAAGCATTTAAAAGGCTGCCCGAACCGGTGCGCGGTTCAGATTTGGAAGACTTTTACCATACAAACGCCGCATACCGGTTGTCGGGATCCAAGAAGTTATCTATTGTGGGTGTCGCCCATCCGCCCGCAAAAACCTGGCAGCTGTTTCTATCCCCATTAAAAGATGATTTTGCCGTACTCAAAGTTGAGCCGGTACCCAAAGATATAATCCCGTTGCCTCTGGACGACCATCTGACGGCCATCAACATCCCCAAATTAACGCCGGTCATGACCTTGGGATTCCCTTTGGGCAGCCGCACCCAGGCCGATACGGTCAACGTCAGCGTCAGTACCGGACATGTGCGCCGTACGTTCAAAACCATGTTTCAAGTGGACACTTCAATTTACTAGGGTAACAGCGGCGGGCCGGTCATTGACCCCCGTGGACGGGTAGTGGGGATCGCATCCAGTGTTTATGCAAACCGAGCCCAGGCTCCGGTTCCCGTGATCACGCTATTATCCGATATTGGCCTCGTTTTGCCTATCAACAAGGCGGCGACCTTTTTAGGTGAAATCCAAGAAGGGCATCCGAAATGGAACGGGTCCCTTGATCTGGCCATCGATAATAAATTGAAAAGGATTCACACCGCGGCAGAACAGGGGGAGTGGGAAAAAGCACAACAATTGGCCGACAGCGCCTTTGCTAAAAGCAATGACCTGGCGCTGGCCCTTACTGCCGGATTAATACTTTTCTGCCGTAATGACTATCCGGGAGCAACGTCATATTTAACCCGCGCGATCTCCATGCAAAAAGACAACGATCAGGCCCGTTTGCTGCTCTATTTAATTGACTACCTTACCGGCCAAGGAGAAGAGAGTCTCCACCGCAAAGCATTGATGGCCCTTGACTGGCGCGCTCCAGCGGAGTTTTTTGGTTATGTGGTGCAAGTGTTAACCGAAAAGATCCCCATCACCACAGCGGTCAACATGGGTGACACGAATCTGGAAACCGGTATGCTCCACTATGCGGCCGGGCTAATGCTTGACCAAAAAGACCAACCCGAAGAAGCGAAGTTTCATCTGCAAAAAGCGCTGGCCAAAATCGGTGGTGGTGATCAATGGCTCTACCTAATGGCTCTCGCCAAGCTGGAGACACTCCTTGAGCGGCAGGTGAACACCCATCCTCATTTACCCCAACAGAGAATCCGTCAGTCAGACGCCATCACGGCTATCCAAACGGTCCGCAAAAAGTGGGCTGAAAAAATGAAAGCGTACGAGCAATTAACCCGGCTGCGGGCCGGCCTGACTCAACCGTCCGCCCCGCCCGCAGAAAAACAAGCCATCGTGGAAAAGATTCAAGCGTTGGACCACGGCAATGTCAATCTTTTGCTCCAATCGGCCTATTACTATGCCATGGATGAAAAGTGGGCAAAGGCGTTGACCCAAGTCACACAATTACTGCACCCCAATGGCCGCGAAAGCGCGTCCCGACTGGCCGGGGGTTTGCTGGAGCCCTTGTTGTTAAATCGCCTCGGGCGGTCAGGCGAGGCAAAAAACAGCCTGAAGGCGTTTCAAAAACGGATTCAAGATCCCTGGTACCGGCAAATCAGCGCCTGTCTTCTGGATATCTCTAAGGAAGTGTCGCTGGCCGAAAAGGCCGATGAGCAGCCCGCCTATCTTTTGACCGGCTATACCGCCTTAGGATTGTGGGCCGAGGGCAACAGCAAGACCAAGCGGGCATTACGGTACTATAAAGAGGCGTTGGGGTCTTACCGGGATGACCGTATTGAATACCAGTTTGCCGAAGAGCGGATACGACGCATACAGCAAACCGCTAGCCGATAACACCTCTCGCAAAAACAGTCCCGAATGACTGTTCCACTGAAGGAGTCGCACAGATGAGCAATCTTCCAGGGGATAAAAAGGACTGACTTACCAACGGAACCTTCTAAAATGCCGCATAAAGGGGATATTCCCGAGGATATTGATTTCATAGTCCTCGCAGGCTGGGTCGCTATAACCGCAAAGGCCGGTTGCTCGATATGAAGTCCGAGACGGCGGCATGAGCTCCTGCTCTCAGGTCATCCCCAGCGCACTTGATGTGAGAATGGATCCACAAGATAATCCGTCGGAACATCAAGTGCGCTGGGGATGACCTGAGAGGCGCTTTATACAGGCAAGAGAAGACCGGACAGTTTATGTGCTCTCCAACCGGACAACTCTATTTGTTGACAACACGGCTTCCAGTACCTTGATGTCGTCGACGCAATCGCCGCCGGCGCGCACTTTCAGATGCGTGTGGATCGATTTGCTGATGCTCATTGTATGAGCCACATCCGGATACGCCGGCAATCCACCCGGCGCCGTCATGCCCGCTGCTTTTTTCCCGGTTTCGTACTTGAAGGGAAGTACGCCTTGTGCCATAATGCTTTCACCCCGTTGATGATAGTTTTCTTCTATTGAAATCATACTATCCGCCTGATTGCTCAAGCACAACGAGGGTTTTTACTTTTTTGATGGTGGATCAGGGAATTTATAAATTTCAAACTGAGACACTACCTCGCGCCGATAATTTGTTATCAAGGGTATAATCTCCAGAAAACTGTATGTGGGTATCTTACGATGCCGCTAAAATCGGTTTTAAATAGTATCCGGTGTATGATTTTGAGGAACGGGCCACCTTTTCCGGCGATCCCTGGGCCACAATTCGACCACCCTGGTGGCCGCCTTCGGGGCCAAGGTCGATAATCCAGTCAGCGGTTTTAATAATATCGAGGTTATGTTCAATGATCACCACGGTGTTTCCGCCATCCACCAAGCGGTGCAGTACATCGAGCAGCATGCGGATATCTTGAAAGTGCAGCCCAGTGGAGGGCTCATCCAGAATATAAAGGGTGCTGCCGGTATCTTTTTTGGCCAATTCCCGGGAGAGTTTAATGCGTTGGGCTTCACCGCCGGAGAGGGTGGTGGCCGATTGACCCAGCTTGATGTAGCCCAACCCGACATCCATCAGGGTGTCCAAAATACGGCGGATTCGGGGCTGGGCGCTAAAAAGCTCGCGGGCTTGGCGCACTGAGAGGTCTAATACATCGGCGATGGAGTGGCCCTTATAGCTTACCTGAAGGGTCGCCTCATTGAAGCGGCGGCCCCGGCACTGCTGGCAGGGAACATAAACATCTGCTAAAAAGTGCATCTCCACACGGATAAAACCGTCGCCGTTACAACGGTCACAGCGGCCGCCCTTAACATTAAAGGAAAAGCGTCCTTTTTTATACCCCCGTATACGTGATTCAGGCAGCTGGGCAAAAAAATCACGAATCGGATCAAAAACTTTTGTATAGGTGGCCGGGTTGCTGCGGGGTGTACGGCCGATGGCCTGTTGATCGATATTGATCACCTTGCCGATGGCATCTATGCCTCCCAAACCGCCATACGAACCTGTTTCCAGCGTCGCATTGTGCAAATTATTGGCCAACGCCGGGTAGAGTATCTGATTGATCAGGGTTGATTTACCTGCGCCGGAAACACCGGTCACCGTCACCATCAATCCCAGGGGGATCTTGGCGGTAATATTTTTCAGATTGTTGGCCGTCGCCTTTTTGATGGTCAAATAGCTGGTATCGAAGCGTTTCGGAGTACGCCGTCTTTCAGGTATGGAAATGGTCTCCTGGCCGCTTAAAAAACGTCCGGTGACAGAGGCCGGATTTTTACAAATCTCTTCAAACGGCCCTTGCGCCACGACTTGACCACCCAGCAGTCCGGCTCCGGGGCCGATATCAACGATCCAGTCGGAACTCTGCATGGTCTCCTGGTCATGCTCAATGACAATCAGGGTGTTGCCGATATCCCGCAATCGTTTCAAGGTTGAGAGGAGTTTGAGATTGTCTCTTTGATGAAGCCCGATGGACGGTTCGTCTAAAATATAGAGTACACCGGTGAGTTCGGAACCGACCTGGGAAGCCAGGCGGATGCGTTGGGATTCCCCTCCGGAAAGTGACGGCCCCTTGCGGTCCAGGGAAAGGTAATCGAGTCCGACATTGAGCAGAAAGCCCAACCGGCTGTGAATCTCTTTTAACAGCTCTTCAGCAATGACTTTGCGGTTCCCGGTCAGAGCGAGATGGCCTAAAAATTGTTGGGCTTCGGTAATGGTGGCCGCGGTGAGATCCACGATAGCGCGATCGGCGATGCGCACATGACGGGCCGCCGATTTCAAGCGCTGCCCGTTACAGGCCGGACATGGCTTAGAGGACATAAACTTGCCATAGTACTTTTTTTGGCCTTCGCTGCGGGTCTGACGGTAACGGCGCATCATGGTAGGGATAATACCCTCCCATGAGGTTTTAAAGTGCCCGTTTATCTTGGCCGAATTCCATGCGACAGTCATCTGACGGCCTTTGGAACCATAGAGAATCAAATCCCGGATCGTTTTGGAAAGACGGCGCCACGGTTTATGAAAGTCAATTTTCCAGTGGCGGCGCAGGGCGTTGATCTGTCGTCCACCCCAGGAATTTTTCAACCCCTTGCCGCTATCCAAATAACTGCGCCAGGGAATAATAGCGCCATCGGCAATGGAGCGGTTTTTGTCCGGGATTAACTTGTCTTCATCCATACGTAGCTGCGTCCCCAGACCGTTACACTCGGAACACATCCCCTGGGGCGAATTGAATGAAAAAAGCTGTGGTGTCAGTTCCGGATAGGCGATCCCACAGCAGGCCCTTGCTTCACTCATCTTTAAATCTTCACGCCCCAAAACATGAACAATCAGGCGGCCGCCACCCCATTTGAGAGCCATCTCCACGGAATCGGTCAGCCGTTTTTTAAAGACGGTATTATTGGAGGTGACCAGGCGGTCAATCACCACCTCGAGGGTATGCTTTTGATGACGAGCCAACGCTTGAACATCTTCAATGGGCTGCACCACACCGTCAGCCCGGACGCGGGCAAACCCGGATCTGATCAGACTTTGTAAAACCTCTTTGTGCTCCCCCTTGCGGTTCTCGATAACCGGCGCCAAAATTAGAATTTTAGATTTTGGGGGCAGCGTGGAAATCTGCTCAACCATGCTTTGAGCATTGCCTCGGCCCACTTTGTTGCCGCATTGGATGCAATATTGGTCGCCGATACGAGCGTAAAGTACCCGCAGATAGTCGTGTATTTCGGTGATGGTGCCGACGGTGGAGCGGGGATTCGTCCCGGCGGCTTTTTGATCAATGGCAATTGCCGGACATAACCCACGAATTGTATCGTAGCGCGGTTTATCCATCTGGCCGATAAATTGGCGGGCGTAGGCGGATAGCGATTGGACATACCGTCTTTGTCCTTCGGCGAAAATGGTGTCAAAAGCCAGACTCGATTTGCCGGAGCCGGATACCCCCGTGAAAACGATCAGTTTCTTTTTAGGGATATCGAGATGGACATTTTTCAAATTATGTTCACGGGCTCCGCGGATACTGATAGTGTCAAGTTCAATGGGCGTGTCTGTGGCGCCGATATTATGCTCTGCGGTAATGATTTTGAGGGCCATGGAATCAGGTTCGGCTTTCAAGTTTCAAGGTGATTCGATTTGTCCAAGCTGATTTTTATGATGCTGTTCAATGTAAACATGCCGCTCTCAATTGCAATAATCGGCCATAGGGATCTTGGGCAAAGATCTCTATGGCAAGGCCCTTTTCAACCCAATCGGGGATTGACATCATCACAATGCAAATTTATTGTCCCATTCGGGGAATGGGAGAAAAACCCTCGCCTTTAGGCGGCTGAGAATTCACTTTTGCGTGATGAAAAAGACTGAAACGGCATGTTGATTGTTAACGTCGTGAAAAAGGATCTGTCAGGAGATAACCATGAGACGCATCAAGAGTGTTTGGATACTATTGTTATGGTGGGCTGTTGCCTTGCTTCCAATTTCCGGGTGGGTCGCAGATAGCGGGGCAGGAACGCCCAAGCTGGTGATTCCCGAAGGACAATATCAATTTGAACCGGTTTTGGAGAATGAATATGTATCCCATGCTTTTACCGTTCAGAATAAAGGTAGGGTGGCGCTTAAAATTTTCAACGTCAAAGGGGGCTGAGGGTGCACGGTTGCCTCTTACCCTAAGGCAATCCCCGCAGGCGGCGAGGGTCAAATCCAGGTGAAGTTGAGTACCCGCGGGTATGGCGGCCGGACGGTAACAAAATCCGTACAGATCTATAGCAATGATCCAACTTTACCCCGTGCAACACTGGTCATTAAAGGGCCGGTAAAACGGTTTGCCGCCATCCATCCCAACCGTATCAGTCTGGTGGGACTGTTGGGGTCCGAGCTGAGGCAGACAGTATCGATTATCCCTGAAGCGGAATACCCTTTCAAAATCATCTCCCATCGGGCCGAAAAAGGGCGGTTTTTCGCATATCAATTGCTTGAGAAACAACAGGGCCGGAACCTTGTATATGAATTGACAGCAGACAACCTGAAAACAGATACAGGCTGGTATTCAGATACCATTATTCTGAAAACAGACAGCGCGGTTCGTCCGGAACTGCGCATTCCGGTTAACGGTAATATCAAAGGACATCAGTGACATATACCAGGTGCCTGTTGGTGAGGATAAAGCAAAATCGCATAAATAGTAGACTGTTTTTAGGGGGTATTGCCGCCTGGATGGACGCGTTCAACCAGGCGTTGTTTTTGGAGGCATAGTGAATCAAATCACTCCATTCAAGCTTTTAATCCTTGATTGCGACGGTGTCATGTTTGACACCACTGAAGCGAATCGAACCTATTATAACCGGCTTTTACGGGCGGTAGGCTTGCCGGATATCACCGATGAGCAGTTTACCTATGCCCATATGCACACAGTTTTCGAATCGGTGGACTACCTGTTTAAAACACCTAAGCGGATTGAAAGGGCGCATCAACTACGCCAACAGATGAGCTATGCTACAGTGATCAAGGAAATGCGGATCGAACCAACGCTTAGAGTGGTTTTAGAATCTGTGCGGCCCGCGCTTAAAACCGCTGTGGCCACGAATCGCACCGACACCATGAACCGGGTCATGACGGAACATGGATTGACCGACTTATTCGATCTTGTGGTAACCGCCCTGGATGTAAAGCAGGCCAAGCCTCATCCGGAGATGCTGGAAAAAGCGTTGAGTCATTTTGGTTTAAATCCTGATCAGGCCCTGTTTGTGGGGGATTCGGTAGTGGACCAGAGAGCCGCCCAGGCCGCAGGGGTGACGTTTGCCGCTTTTAGGAATCGTTCCCTGACCGCTGATCTTCATGTTGATCAGTTGGATGTTTTGTTGCCTCGCCTCCTGTTATAGCCATACCGAAAGATATCTGCCATTCCATTGAGGAGAGGTAAAGCTTATGGCCTCAAATATCAGCCGCCCTTCGGCACTATTAAGCTGGTTAATAGATATCCGGCGTGATCTGCACCGTTTTCCCGAACTTGCTTTTAACGAGCACCGCACTACCCGCAAAATCGCCCGAATATTGGAATCCCTGGGTGCGCAGATCATTCCATTTGAAAATTGTACCGGCCTTGCGGGGCTTTTTACGGGTCCCAAAGAAGGCCCGACAATTGCCTTACGGGCCGAAATTGACGCATTGCCCATCCAGGAGTTAAATAAAACCTCTTATACCTCTGAAAATGAAGGGAAAATGCATGCCTGCGGTCACGAAGCCAACACAGCCGTCATGTTGGGAGTGGCTAAAAAAATGGTTGCTGAGGGTGTGATCAACCGGATGCGCGGCAATGTCAAATTGATCTTTCAGCCGGCCGAAGAGCAGGGGCTCGGTGCAAAGGTCGTCATTGAAAAAGGTGTTCTGGAAGATCCATATGTTGACCGGATTTTTGCCGGACATATGTCACCGGACCTGGCGGTCGGCCAAGTTGGTGTTTTCCGCAGCTTGGGCTATGCCTCAGTGGATCGGTTCAAACTGGAGGTCCAAGGGCAGGGCGCCCATGGGGCCCGGCCGGAGGAAGGGGTGGATCCTATTGTGGCCGGGGCTCATTTTGTTTCTCAAATTCAAACCATTGTGGCCCGTAATGTCAAACCGACGCACGCTGCAGTGGTGACCATTGGTAGTTTTCTATCCGGAAAAGCGGCCAATGTGATTCCCCATACGGCCACCCTTAATGGGTCCATCCGGGCAATGACGCAGCAGGTGCGTGACCTCCTTTTAAAGCGGCTCGAGGCAATGGCCATAGGGCTTGAACGGACGTTTCAGGTCTCCTGTCAATGGTCGCTTGAAGAAGGGGTACCGCCCATCGTTTGCGACACGACAACCTCTGAAATGCTCTTTCAAGCCGCTGAAAAAATTGCAGGAAAGGAAAGAGTTGCCTACATCGAACCGATTATGGGTTCCGACGATTTTGCCTTTTTTACGCTGGAACGGCCGGCATCAATCATTCGCCTGGGTTGCAGCAATGTTGATGCGGGGATCATCGGCCGTTTACATGCACCCGATTTTGATATTGATGAAGCCGTTTTAGAGATCGGTGCGGATATTTTTTATGAAGCTGTGTGTGCAGAAGTACTACCAACTTTAAAAAGGCCTGCCCGGCTTCCATCCTGTAGCATGCCGTAATCCCATTTCAGATCAACAGTTTAATCAAAGGCTTCCGATAGTCCGCAAAAACCTTGCTTTCGTCCCTCAATAAAGGCTACGGTTGTCCCAAGCCAGATTAACATAGATTCACCGTTAGGATGCGATGCGACAGGTTATCACCACCGAGAAAATCCCCATCAAACTGTGGCTGGACGATATTGAAAAAGGCGCCCTGGCCCAGGCCAAAAATCTGGCCAACTTGCCCTTTGCATTCAGCCATATCGCCATCATGCCCGACGCCCATCAGGGGTTTGGTATGCCCATCGGCGGCGTGATGGCCACCCGCGATGTAATTGTGCCCAATGCCGTGGGAGTGGATATCGGCTGCGGGATGTGCGCGGTAAAAACATCGTTGGAAACCATCGCAAAGAGCACTCTGCACACAATCGTAAAGGAAATTAAAAGAAGCATTCCCGTAGGATTTCGCCACCATGACAAAAAACAGACGGAAAAGTGGATGCCCAAACCCACCGCCCAAACCCCCGTGGTAAAGCAACACTATTCCAGCGCATTAAAACAGATCGGAACGCTGGGCGGCGGCAATCACTTTATCGAAATTCAGCGGGGCAGCGATGGGTACATCTGGCTGATGGTTCATTCGGGCAGCCGCAATATCGGCTATCGGGTTGCCAATTACTACAACAAGCTGGCCATCAGGTTGAACGCCAGGCAAGGCGCGCCCATTCCGAAAAACCGGGGGCTGGCCGTCCTCCCTCTCGATTCCGATTTAGGCCGGACCTATCAGGCGGAAATGGAATATTGCGTCGGTTTTGCCCTGGCCAACCGCCGATTGATGATGACTCGCATCAAAGAGGCAGTCTTGGCCGTCTTTGCCCAAACCCTGTTTGGTGAGATGATCAACATCGCCCACAACTACGCTGCCCTGGAAAAACATTTCGGACACAGCGTAATGGTGCACCGTAAAGGTGCCACCGAGGCGCGGGTCGGGCAGTTGGGGATTATCCCCGGCTCCCAGGGCGCGGTGAGCTATATTGTCAAAGGGCTGGGGAATCCGGAGAGTTTCGAATCCTGCTCTCACGGGGCCGGGCGCAAAATGGGTCGCAAACAGGCCCAGCGCGAGCTCAATTTGGCCAAGGAGCAAAAACGGCTCGATGCAATGGGCGTGATCCACTCGGTTTATCGTAAAAGAGATCTGGACGAAGCCGCCGGTGCTTATAAAGATATTGCCGCGGTTATGGCCAACCAGACCGATCTGGTGGAAATTACCGTTGAGCTGCAACCCCTGGCCGTGATTAAAGGTTGATCACGCCTCCTGAAGCGGGGTGTCTGCGGCGCACACATGACCGTCATTTGCTGTAACGAGGAGACAGGTTTCCCCTCTCCCTTTTTTACCACTACCGCAACGCCACCTCTTCATAGGGCAGATTCAGCTGATTGGCCGTTTTTTTAAGAGCCGCTTCCAACGTGATCACCGCGCCGCTTTTGTCTTGGACCGGAGTGGTTTTGTCGGCCACGACAACGATTTGCAGTTTGGCGGGGTTGAGCCATTTTTCAGCCAACCGGGCCATATCATCGGGGGTTGCGCTGACAAACTGCTCCTGGATATAATCCAGTGTGTTGAGCGGTTCACCGCGCAAGGCGTAGCGGCCGTATACATTGACCAGATCCGCGGGGGTATCCACATTAAAGACAAAGCTGTTTAAAGCGTCCTGGCGGTTGATTTCAAAAAGGTCTTTAGGGATGGATGTACGAATATCCCGCATCAGCTTTACCGTCTCCAAAATGGCGGCGGCGGTCTGATCGCCCTTACAGCCGATGTAACCCGTCACCATGCCCGCTTGCCAACGGTAGGGCTGAAAAAAGCCTGCCGAGTAGACCAGCCCCAGATCATCACGCAAGCGTTTGTAGACCAGCGAATCTTCCCCACCAAAAAGATCCACCAAGAGATTCAACTTCCAGTAATCCGGATCACTCCGTACAGGGCCGGTCAGGCCCAGCATCACTTGGGATTGCACCTGGCCTGATTTATGCACCAATGCCAGTTGAGGCCCGGTTTCAGACGGTGGTTGAAGGGTCCGCTCGGATGACGGCTGATTCGGTAAAGCAGTCAGGACCGCCTCCAACGACCCGGCGGCATGGTCAAGGGAAATATCCCCCGAAACGGCGGCGATGATTTTGGACGAGACAAAATAGTTTTTTAAAAAAGCGGTTAGCATCGCCGTATCAATTTGGGGCAACGTCTCAAGGGCTGCCAAAGGGTCACGACCATAAGGGTGCCCTTTAAAATGGATCCGTGCCCACTCGCGGCCCGCTACGGCCTGAGCGTTTTCCGACTGCCGTCGCAATTGAGTCAACAGCCGCTCTTTGGTGATGTTGACGATATCGGCATCAAAGCGCGGTGCGTTGAGCACCTCCTTTAATACCCTCAAACCGGCCGGCCAATCTTCTTTGAGCGTCGACAGGCCGATGGTGGTCATCTCCTCATCCACCTTGAGGCTTAGCTGGATACCGTTTTCATCCAAATACCGGGCTATCTCCAGCGGTGTTCGCTGCGCCGTGCCGCCCTTTACCACCGTAGCACTAAACAGCTCGGCAAGGCCTGCTCGTGAATCGGGAAGGTCCACTTCGCCCACCGGCAGCATCAACGTTAGCTCTACAAAGGGAAGCTGATGATCGGGCAGGTAGTAAAGAGGTGTATCTTTTACTATCTTACGCTTGGCCGCGGGATAGGCGATTTTACCAGGGATACGGTTAAAAGAGAGGGGGTGCTTCCAATTTTCCGGGGTGGGATAGTCGGAATGGTTGGTCATATCATCCGCAGCTTTTTGACTACGCGCCGCCGTCCTGCTGACCGAGCGTACCTCGGTGTAACGAACCGGCGGTGTATCGGGCCTGCCGCCTGGAATGACAAATACCGTCGAGCGGTTATTCTCGTCAAAATAGCGCTTAGCCACCCGTTGAATATCTTCAGCGGTGATTTTATCCATGGCCGCCAAATAGCTGTTCAAATACGCCCAGCTATTTTGAATCTCCAAAGTGGCCAAGGTGCCCGCCAAATCGCCGTTACCCTTCAGCCGCTCTAAAAAATCACGCCGGTTCTGTTTTTTAATCCGCGCCAATTCGGCCTCACTGACCGGCTCCCTTTTTAAAACCGCCACCTCTTCCAACAAAACGGCGGCCAGGTTCTGGCAGGCCTCCAAATAGCGTTGCCGTTTTTGCGTTTGCGTTAATTCAGCCTCATCCTTTTCCTCCGGGTCCAAAGGTGTTCCGCCCAAAATTACCAGGTCTCCGTAACGGCTGTCAGGATTGTAGGCCCACGCTTCGGCGGCCAAGCCTTGATTGACAATTCGTTGCCGCATACGAGCGCTGTGGCCGGAACTCAAAATCAGGGCAAGGGCATCCAGGGCGTAGAAATCGTCGCTACCCATCCTGGCGCCGTGAAACCCGATCCGTACCAAGGGGGTTTTGGCGCCTTTAAAGTAATGGATCGTTTGCCGTGGACCACTTTGGGCCGGTTCCAGGGTCACCTTTTCCGGCGCCCGGCGCCCGGCGGGATAGCGCTCGAAGTAGCGTTTGGCCAGCGTTTTGGCCTGGGCCGCGGTAATATCCCCCACCAATACCGCCACGGCGTTGGCCGGTGTGTAATACTGACTATGAAAAGCCCGTGCCATCCGGGTGTCAAACCCGTTCATATCATCGCGCCATCCGATCACCGGGTTGCGATATGGGTGCGCGGTATAGGCCAAACTGTAAAGATCCCGCCACGCGGCGCCATTGGGATTGTTGACATAGCGAAAGGCCCATTCACGCTGAACCACCTCCTTTTCCACGTAAAACTCGCGAAAGGAGGGTTCAAAGACCTGTTCGGAAACAATGGAAAACCACTGCTCGGCCATATCCGAGGGCAAATCCACCGTGTACTGGGTCTGATCACGGGTGGTAAACGCGTTGATCCCCACCCCGCCGTTTTTGCCCAACTGGCTGGAAAAGGCCTGCGGCTGGTAGATCGCCTGCACCTTTTGGCGCAGAGCAGTCATCTTTCCTCTGTTGGCGGCAATCACCTCCTGATCCGGCCGCCGCTTGGCCTGCTCAGCTTTAATCACCTGGTAAGCTGCGTCAATCTCCTCCTGCAGCCGTTGATCCGCCTGCCAATCGGTGGAACCAAAATTTTTAGTCCCTTTAAAAAGCATGTGTTCCAACAGATGGGCAATCCCTGTTTGACCGGACCCTTCCAGGGCCGATCCGGCCCGGATGGCCAGCCGGAATGAGATTTGGGGGACCGCCGGACGTTCCACCACTAAAAACTGCATCCCGTTGGCCAGTTTGAACTGTTCAACCGCAATGTTTGTTGCGGCGGTTTCCGCCACGACGGGCACCGGAACGCCAACCGTCTGGAAAACAATTAGAATAAGCGCAATTTTCAGCAATCGATTCATCAATAATTTCCGCATCTGTAAATATTCGTTTCAAGACCCTACAATGATAATACCTTGATTTGAATTGACAAATTTGGAATACAACGAATAGTATCATTAAACATACGTATGCAACGAACAATCCTTCAGGAGATTTCCATGACCGCCAAAAAAGAGACGCCCCATATCAATGTGGACTACTTTGAAAATCTGACGGGCGACATTCCCGACGCTGATACCGGGGCCACCGAGGATATTGGCACCCGCTTAAAGGAACTGCGCAAGGCGAAAGGATTGTCCTTGCAACAGTTGGCCGATCTGACCGGCGTTGAGTTGACGCTGCTCGAAGAGATTGAAGGCGGTGAAGCCCAGCCCCAACTGGGAACAGTCTTGAGGCTTTCCAAAACACTGGAAAGCGCCTTTGGCGGGCTGGTCACCGGATCGGGAGATCGGGATTATGTAATCACCCGTAAAACGGATCGCCCCGTAGTGGCCCGCTCTACCTCCAAAAACGGGCAAAAGCAGGTGTACCAATATTACGGCCTGGCTGCGCCTGTTCGGGGACGCCATATGGAGCCGCTGATTGTGCGTCTGAACGAAAATCCTGCCGGTGATCTATCGATCCACGAAGGGGAAGAATTTATCTATGTCCTTGAAGGGATGGTCTCCCTTGATATGGGTGATCAACACTACGACCTGGAACCGGGTGATAGCGCCTTTTACCTTTCGTCCAGCCCCCACCTGATCGCCGCCAAATCGGGTACGGCCACGATTTTAGCCGTGATTCACGACGGCTGACAGGCAATCACACACCACCAACGATGGGTAGCAGGTGAACGCACCTGTTGCGCATTCGCCCCCAAATACCCCTAACAATGAAGAGCTGATGTCGTCTTTTGCTAAACCCGATTTAGCATGAGGCTGTCTGTATTGTACGGCAATCATTTTGCGACCAACAGACAGGTTAACGCCGCTTGGACGATTGACCTATACCGTCATATTGGTGGCAGCGTTTTTGTTCGTCGCCGATTTATCCCCCCCAAACGGCCGCTCCGGTACCACCCGTGGCCGCGTCCGAGGCCGTATTTATTGTCCCATTCCCCAAATGGGAGAATAAAGATGAATTGAAAATCAGTGCAGGTGATGCTCAATTAAAGATTGAATATTTGCCCATTCATCAGGATGGCGCCATTGGATTTCAGTATCTTTTCTAAACCAGGTGAGCTGTCTTTTGGCGTAGTGGCGGGTATCTCTTTGCATGGTGGCCACCGCCTCTTCCCAAGTAACTGCACCCCTGATAAAGGCGGTCATATGACGGTAGCCAAGAGCCTGCATGGACTTTAATTCGGCGCCGTAGCCCTTTTTTAACAGTGTCTCAACCTCTTGTAAAAAGCCGGCCGCCATCATCTTTTCAACCCGTTGATTGATCCGGCTATAAAGCGCTTGGCGCGAACGGTTCAGCCCAATTTTCAAGGCATCGTAGCGTTTGGTCTCAAAGAGATGCCGGGTGTGGATTTCTGAAAGCGGTTCGCCGGTTGTTGCAAATACCTCCAAAGCCCGGATCACCCTGAAAGTATCGTTGGGATGCAGTCTGTCGGCCGTGACAGGATCAACCTGTTGTAATCGCCGGTAAAGCACTTCAGAGCTCGACTGCTTCAGTTTACGCTTGAGCCGGCGGCGAATTGCCGGATCGGTGGCGGCCGTTTCCGGCAGGCCGCAAACCAACGCTTTAATGTAAAAACCGGTACCTCCCACAACCAGCGGTATTTTACCCAGGGCGCTGATTTCTGCAATTACCTTTTTGGCCAGGATCTCAAAGCGGGCCGCATCAAAATCCTCTGTAGGCTCCAAAACATCGATGAGATGATGTCGCGCCGCGGCCTGCTCTTTTGCGGTGGGTTTGGCTGTACCGATATCAAGCTCTTTATACACCTGCATAGAATCGGCATTGACGATTTCACCGTCAAACATCTTGGCCGCCTTTAACGATATGGTGGTTTTACCAACTCCGGTGGGGCCACAAAACACAACGATTTTCGATAACGACGCCTTCATCAAGCCTAACGCAGCCAGTTTTTATGGTCCCGTTCGGGGAATGGGAGAAACACCCTCGCCTTTAGCAGGCCCGTAGGGCCAAAAGCGCATATCCTCCGACTACAGTCGCAGGTTTTGTGTTTTGCTTTCATAAACGACCGTCGCTTACAAGCGACGATCTTTTATGGCGGCTGCGCCGGCCGGATTTCCGGCCGCGCGAACCTCGCCGCCGAAGCCACCGCCTTTAGGCGGTTGAGAATTCACTTTTTCCAAAATCATCATCAAATTGTGGCGCAGTGTCAAGGACTTGACGCAGCCCTTCCCCTGATTCACTATGAATTCTTAAATGGTGCAAATTATGGCGAACATTATCAATCTTGATCAATACAAGCGCGAACAGCTGACCGACCGGATTTTCACCCCCTGGCGAATTCGGTTTACCGACCGGTTTACCCTTAGTACTACCCTTCTCGAGTTTAAGGATGAAACGCTCTTTGCCCTGGCGCAGCCGGGCGACAACAGCACCGAGCGGTTTTACGAAGTGATCATGGCCGTGCTTAAGCTGGGAACCGCCATGGAGTTTCACTATTTGGACGACCACCAAAAAATGGACGTAGTGGATCGTCATCTCTTTTTGGCCGATCATGTCCGTTTTGAGATGATGCGGCGGCTGGGCTGGATTACACGCTACCCGTGCCAAAGTTACTCCGTAGTGGAGATGATCCAGCACTTTTCCAAAGCCCGGAAAAAGGTGCTCAAAAACGCACCCGTTCTTTCAGCCACCCAATCCACGGCTGCCGTCTACCGCCGTCTGACCGTCCGGGAAAAACAGGTCCACACCCGCCGGATGCTCATGGGTGCGTTGGAGGCTTTTGGCGCCCGTTTGGCTCTAAAAAAGAATTAGTCATCACAGCCAAAATAGGCTAAAAGGTGACATCAGTATTGGAAACCCGGTGAGACGCCAAAATTTACGGCTGTCTATATCCAGCTTATTAACTGAGCCAAGGAGCATTTTTCATGAACAAAACTTTTCAGATCGGAGTCGTCCCCGGCGACGGAACCGGGCCCGAAGTAGTGGCTGAGGGCATCAAAGCTTTGAAAGCCGCTGGGCAGCATACTGGTGTCAATTTTGATTTGCACACCTACGATATCGGTGGTGACCGCTATCTGAAGACCGGTGAGATCCTCCCTGATACGGTTCTGGATGAATTGGCCACCATGGACGCCACTTTTTTAGGCGCCATTGGCCACCCCGATGTCAAGCCGGGTATTTTGGAAAAAGGGATTTTGCTTAAAGCGCGTTTTGCCTTGGATCTATACATTAACTTACGCCCGGTCAAACTCTATCCGGGCGTGGAAACCCCTCTACAGAACAAGGGGCCGGAAGATATTGATTTCACCGTGGTGCGGGAAAACACCGAAGGGCTTTACGCCGGTGCGGGCGGTTTCCTCAAAAAAGGGACTCCCGACGAAGTGGCCGTGCAAGAGTCCATCAACACCCGCAAAGGGGCCGAACGCTGTATCCGTTACGCCTTTGAATATTGCCGCAAACGCGACCGCCAGATGAAATTGACCCTGTGCGGTAAAACCAATGTGCTCACCTACGCTTTTGATTTATGGGAGCGCGCGTTTCAGGAGGTGGGCCGGGAGTATCCCGATGTCAGACAGGATTACGCCCATGTGGATGCCATCTGTATGTGGATGGTGAAGAATCCCGAATGGTTTGATGTGATCGTCACGGACAATATGTTCGGAGACATTATCACCGATCTGGGTGCTATGATTCAAGGCGGCATGGGTCTGGCGGCCGGAGGCAACATCAACCCGGAAAAAACAGGCATGTTCGAGCCCATCGGCGGGTCGGCCCCTAAATATACGAGCCAGAATGTGATCAACCCCATGGCGGCGATCATGGCCGCGCAGATGATGCTGGAACATCTGGAACTGACCGAAGCAGCCGACATTGTTGAAAAAGCGGCCGCTTTTGTGATCACCCGGAAAATGGAAAGCATGAACGCCGGGAAAATGGGTATGGGTACCCGCGAGGTGGGCGATCTCGTGGCCAAGGCCGTTCTGGAGATTGCATAGCCCGTCTGTTAAGTCAAAACGCCTTTTCCCCCGCCTTGCGGCGAGCCGCGCGTTTTTTTTCGATGGCTTCAAGCTCTGTTTGCAAGAGCTCTTTGAGATGGGTCACATAGTAAATTCCGATATGGAATTTGACGTTATCGCGGCGGTCCAACTCGCGGACCATCACCAGGCGATCGGTTTGATATTGCCAGGTATAGATCTTTCCCGGTCGGTCATTTAACTCAATAATGGCGGGATCGCCATGCTTCGTCTGCATGGCATCCACCAGCTCTTCACCGGTGGCATCGGTTTTGATTTTAAAAAAGAGGGGCCGGCCCGTGGATTGGCTGAAAAGCAACTCCACCATGTCAAAAGGCTGCGCTTTGCGGCGGGCGTGACGATGATATAATAGAATCGTGTCGTGTTCCACGCGCGCCTCGCCGGCCCGGTTGAATTGGCGGTTTAAAGTGTCCAAATCGGGAAAATAGTTTACCAGAAAACCAGGCGCCATCAGATTCAGGTCAATGGGGGTTTGGGTGATGATACCCCCTGAATCCAAAAGCCCTTTTAATTTATTGCGCAGGGCCTTGGAATAGATCGTATCGGAACCCATCTCCAAAAAGGTAAAACCGCCGGCCTTTGAAGGGGGCACTTCCGGTTCGCGCTCCCCGCACCCGGTCATAAATACGGCCACACCCAACCACAAAGTCAACCAGACGAGCCCCATCTTTTTTCTTCGGCAATTCATAGCTTTACACTATCAACTCCAATAAAACTGTCAACCGACCGTCGGCCATCCGTTGATCTTAAACCCATGCTGCTGATAGAGATGGGCCGCCTTTAACACCAGCTAAACTGCTTTGCAACAGATCACTGGTCTGCATGGGTTGTTCCTTTATCAAAACCTTTATCGTACCTAACAGGCATGTTATAGAAGATGGCTTTGGTTATTTAGAACACACAATAGCTTACAATTGCAACCATGAGTATAGTATTTTAAGTGGTGCGAATGCCCTTTGATGAAACCCTCATATTAACGCCGGAAAAGATGGCCGGTCAGCGCTTGATGGTTGGTTTTGACGGCACGACGTTGAATGCCGATCTAAAATATCTCATTGACACCCTCCATGTGGGTGCATTAATCCTTTTTAGCCGCAATATCAAGAATCCGGTCCAGCTGCGTGATTTGTGCCATGAGGCTCGGCAGTATGCCTTTGAGACCGGAGAGGCGCCACTACTCATCGCCATTGACCAGGAAGGCGGCCCCGTGGCCCGTCTAAAAGCGCCCTTTACCGAATTTGCCGGAAACATGGCCATGACGACCATTGAAGATGCGGAGCAGTTTGCCGCCATCTGCTCGGCGGAACTTTTGAGCTGCGGGATCAACATGAATTTTGCGCCGGTTTTGGATGTGGCTTTTCAACCCAGCCGCAGCATCATGGCCGACCGCGCCTTTAGCAGCCATCCCATTGTCTGTTCCCGCATGGGAGCCGCCGTCATTGACCGCCTGCAGCAAAACGGCATCATGGCCGTGGCCAAACATTTCCCCGGCATCGGCCGCACCAAGCTCGATTCGCACATTGACCGGCCTTATCTCAAGGTCGCCTTGGATACGATGCGCCATACCGACCTATTGCCTTTTGAAACGGCCATCGAACATCAGGTGGCCGGGGTCATGCTGGCCCATGTGGTTTTCAAAAATCTGGATCCCCTCTGGCCGGCCAGTTTGTCGCCGCGTATCGTCATTGATCTGCTGCGCAAGGAGTTCAGCTATCAGGGTGTGGTGATGACCGACGATCTCGATATGGGTGCCATTGAAAAGCATTACGATCTCAAAACGGTGCTGGATCAGATTCTACTGGCCGATGTCGATTTTGTGATGATTTGCCACCGCAGCGATAAAATTGAAAGGGCCTATGAGCGGCTTTTAGCTGCCAAAGAGACGGTACACACCCGGTCGGTGGGCCGGATTTTACGCCTTAAGGAGCGGTATCTAAAGAGCTAACCGGGCAAATACAATTTATCCTGGAAGATTAAAAACGGGTCCGCGAATAGACATCACTGTCCAACGCTCCATACTGACCCGCCCGGCAATAGTGATACCCCAACCCTGCAATCATGGCCGCATTATCACCGCACAAAGATACGGGCGGAATATGCAGCCCCAAACCGTCACGGCGGGCTGATTTGGTTAAACGTGCGTTCAACCCCCGGTTGGCTGCCACACCCCCCACCAGGGCCATCTCGCGGCAATGACAGGTTTTAGCGGCATGGAGCAATTTATGGGTCAGCACATCGACCACCGCCGCCTGAAACCCGGCGGCGATATCGGCGATTTGCCGGGGCGACGGATCGGGATTTTCCCTCACTTGGCGCGCCACGGCGCTTTTAAGGCCGCTGAAACTAAAATCAAATCCGTTTTTATCCAGGTAGGGTCGGGGAAATTGAATCGCGTTGGGGTCGCCCTTTACCGCCAACCGATCAATGACGGCACCCCCGGGGTAGCCCAGACCCAAAAGCTTGGTCACCTTATCGTAGGCCTCGCCCGCGGCGTCGTCCCGGGTTTGGCCGAGCAGCTCCGCCTGTAGATGGCCATTCACACGGTAGAGATTGGTATGCCCGCCCGATGCCAGCAGCGCCACAAACGGAAACCTGGGCGGCGCGGAGTTATCCAGAAAAACCGAATATAGATGCGCCTCAAGATGGTTGATCCCCACCCACGGTTTTTTAAGGACATAGGCATAAGCCTTGGCAAAGGAAAACCCCACGAGAAGCGCCCCCACCAGCCCCGGGCCACGGGTAGCAGCCACAGCATCGATCTGTTTGGCCGTTGTTTCAGCCTCGGCCAGCGCTTTTTCCACCACGGGCACAATCGCTTCGAGGTGCATCCGCGAGGCCAGCTCAGGAACCACGCCGCCATAAATGTGATGAGTTTCCACCTGGGAGGCCACCACCGAAGAGTAAATCTTGCGGCCATCGGCCACAACCGCCGCGGCGGTCTCGTCACAGGACGATTCGACCCCTAAAATCATCATGATTTTTCTGTCACTTCAGCGGCGGTTCCGGCATCGCCGGCGGCGGAGCGGTCCCGGTCACCGGCTTCCGGGTCAAAGGAGTCGATCTGAACGGTAAAGCGCTGAACGACAAGACCGGTGACACGACCAAGCCGCTCCAATTTGGAGCGCATCACCTTGCTGATGGGTTGAAAGGAGACCATCAATATATCCGTGGGATAACGGCTGGTGATATTTTTAATATCGGCAAAGGTACCCAAAATCGGATACCCCTTGAGCCGTTTGCCCACCTTGACCGGATCGTCGTCAATAAATCCCACCGGTTTTAAATTCAGATCGGGGTTGTTGTGCACTTCCCGCAGGAGCAGTTCACCGCCCAAACCCGCCCCATAAATCAACACGGCTTCCCCTTTGAGGGTTTTACGGCGCACCATATCGCCGGTCAGCCGAAAAAAGCCCCGTGTGCCGAGCAGCGCAATGGAGGTAAGCAAAAGGTCGATGATAAAAATCCCAGGTGAAAAATCCTCGAAACGATAGAAAAAGGTGACCACGGTAACACTCAACAGGGTTCCGAAAACCGTAGCTTTGATGTAAATCCAGACCTCGTCGGTACCCATTTGCCCCAGCAAATGACGGTAAACCCCCACAACAAAAAAGGCGGTAAATTTGCAGATGATCACCGCCGGCATCGATTTTAAAAAGACCTTAAAATAGAAGTTGAACTCAATGTAATCAAACCGCAGCCGGTAGGAGAGGTAATAGCAAAAGGCAATCAGCCCGAAGTCAAATAGTACCAAGAGTACCTGCCTTTTGTAGGTCAGATCCAACAGGATCGGTGTAAAGGATTTACCTCGAAGCAGTGAAAACTCCTTTTCGGGATAGATCCGCAACTGTGACAGATAGATCCCCATCAAGAGGATGGAAAGGACAATAGGGATAATCACCGACGGCGCGGTTAACGTGTTGCTGCGATGCACAAACACCGCCGCCGCTGCGGCCACAACGGCAATGACGTAGAGCGATAAGACGGCGCCGCGCTCGGAAAAGCCCATCAGCACAAGCCGGTGGGAAGTGTGGTCCCGCCCGCCCATGGAGGCGCGTCGCCCGCTAAGAACACGGATAAAGGTAACCAGGCTGGTATCCAGAATCGGCACTATCACCACCATCACGGGTACCGCATATTTCGCCATGCCGTTGATTCCGGGTAAATGGCAGTAAAAGAGCCCCAGAGCGGCGATGGCAAAGCCTGCCACCAGGCTGCCGCAATCGCCCATAAAGATGGAAGCCGGGCTGAAATTGTAGACCAAAAAGGCGGCCAGCGACATCCCGACAATTAGCGCCGCAACCGCCGCGTTGGGCGCAGTCTGCCAAAAAATAAGTCCCATGGCAAAGGCGCCGATACCGCCGACACCGGCGCAGAGGCCGTCCATATTATCAAGCAGGTTATAAGCATTGGTGACCCCCACAATCCAGAGCATCGTCACCATGGTGTCCAGGGTCAACGAGGTAAACCACTCCAGGCGGAAGCCCATAAAGGTCACCATGGCCGCCACGAGAATCTGACCCAGCAGCTTGCTGTGAGGTTTGATATGGATAAAATCATCGGCCAGACCCAACAAAAAGAGGGCGCAACTACCTATGAGCAGCATATGGATGACCGACGGTTCCGACGGCACGCCGTCATCGCCAAAGAACGACACCCCGCTAAAATCGGTAATAAAGAGCAGCGGGATGGCAATCCCTGTGAAAATGGCAATACCGCCCATAAGTGCGGTGGTGCGGGTGTGCCAGCGGTCCTTGACCGGTTTGGCCACCCAGCCCCGGGAAAGAGCTGTGCGCCGAACAAATGGTGTTGCCGCCAAACAGATGATAAATGCCAATGCGATGGGAAAATAGAACATAAGATTTATATGTACGTCTCAACCATTCAGACCGTTATTGAGACCTTAACATGTTGTTATGACCGCTTGCGACCGTGAACGTCGACATATTAATCTCCTCGTCGCTTAGGAGCGTTTGGCCCTCCGAGCCGGAATTTCCTTTAGGGGTTCAGGTGCTGCACAGCGGGGCTTTTTGCCGGCCCCTGGCGAAATGGCCCGGGGATCGAACCGGAGCAATAAGGTGATCCCAGGTTTTTTGCTTTGGAAATCATATCCACCCGACCCGATCCTTGTTCCTGGTTTGTGGTACCACCCGGCCGATATGCCACGCTTTTTGGTTTGTGGAATTGAGCCGGTCCAGAGTTTGTTGGGCATCGGATTCACGAACGAACACGACGAGGCCGATTCCGTTGTTAAAGGTGCGCTGCATTTCAGCATTTTCCACCTTTCCGGCCTGTTGCAAAAAATGAAAGATCGGCGGCACCGGCCAGCTATGCTGCCGAATCTCAATTCCCAGCCCTTTGGGCACCACCCGTATGATATTTTCGCTTAGACCCCCGCCGGTGATATGGGCCGCACCGCGCAAAGCGATCTCCGTTAGCGTGTCAAAGAGGGTCTCCACGTAAATCCGGGTGGGCGTTAACAGCGCCTCACCAACAGGTTGGCCCAGTTCAGCCACATGCGCGTCGATTTTTAATCCCAAGTGAGCGAAACAGATTTTGCGCACCAGCGAATAGCCGTTGCTGTGAAGCCCGGAGGAGGCAATCCCGATCAGTTGATCGCCGCTTTGGATCGTCGACCCATCCAAAATCGCCTGCCGATCCACCAGCCCCACGGCAAAACCGGCCAAATCGTACTCATTGCCTGCATAAAGGCCCGGCATCTCGGCGGTTTCACCACCAATGAGCGCGCACTGCGCCTGGCGGCAGCCTTCGCCCACACCGGAAACAACGGCCGTGGCCGTGGATTCATCGAGCTTGCCCACCGACAGGTAATCCAAAAAAAAGAGCGGCCGGGCACCCTGTACAATAATATCGTTGACCGACATGGCCACCAGATCGATGCCCACGGAATCGTGCCGGTCCAGCATAAAGGCGATTTTTAGCTTGGTGCCCACGCCGTCGGTGGCACTGACCAGAATCGGATCGGACATACCGGACCAGTCAGGGGCGAACAGCCCGCCGAAACCGCCGATCCTCCCCAGCACTCCTTTGCGGGAGGTGGATGCGGCAATCTTTTTGACGGCACCCACAAAACGGTTGGCCTTATCAATATCAACCCCGGCATCAGCGTAGGTGAGCGGTTTGGTCATAAGCTCTCTCTTTATCGTTATAATATATGGTGCGCTTGCCACCCTCGATATATTTTTACCCTCCAACAGGAATGGTAATGGGCATCCGCATAATCGGCCAGAGGACGTAGACGGCAAAGCCGGTGACAATCATCAAGATGATGCTGGCCGGAATCCCGTAAAGAAAAAACTCACCCGTGGTAAACTGCTTGGAGTTGTAGGCGATTGCGTTGGGCGCCGCCCCCACCAAAAGTAGAAAAGGCATACCGGCCACCACCAACGCGGAAAATAGAATCACCTCGCCGGCCACGCCGAGGTAAGGGGCGATCACCAGCGCCACGGGCAGGGAAATGGCGATGGCGGCCACGTTCATGATAAAGTTGGTCATCATCATGACGAAAAAAGCGATGCTCATTACAAAAACAAACCAGTTGGCATCTTTAAACAAGGTCAGCCAATTGACCGCCATCCATTTGGCTGCGCCGGTCTGCCAGAGACAGAAACCGATGCTCATGGCGCCGGCAAAAAGGAGAATGATATTCCAGGGAATCTCTTCCAGATCGTTAATATCCAAGAGTCCCGTAATAAAAAAGAGGATCGTTGACACGAGCAGTACTGCTGTCTTGTGAGGTGGCATGAACCCCGGCATGGTCGATTTTAACACTGCGGAAACGCCCAAAACCAAAATCGCCGCCGCCACAATCGCCGCGCCGATCACCTCTTTTTTAGTAATCCCGCCCATTTCGGCATTGAGCCTCTTGGCCTTTTCCCGCAAACCGGGAATTGTTTTCTTTTCCGGTTTTAAGACCACCATGAAAAAGCCCCAGAGGATAAACGTCATGAGCCAACCGATGGGAAACATGTAGTAGGAGAGCTCAAAAAAACCGACGCTCTTGCCGGTCACTTCATTATAAAAGCCCAGAGCCACGGCGCCGCGCGCCGCCCCCAGCAAGGTGACAATAGAGCCGGCGCCGGCCACATAGGCCATGCCGATAAAAAGACCTTTGCCGAATTTGGTCGGCTTATCCCCCTCACCATACATGGCATAGATTGCCACTAAAAGGGGGTAAATCGTTGCCGCCACGGCTGTATGGGCCATGATATGGGTCAACGCTGCGGTCAGCACAAAACAGCCCAAATAGATCATACTGGTCTTTTCACCTACGATGGCCAGCATTTTGTAGGCGATACGGCGGGTCAGCCCTGTTTTGGTAAAGACCAGGCCGACCACAATCGATCCAAAAATAAAAAGAACGTTGGGATCCATAAAATCCCGGAAGGCCTCTTTAGCCGGCCGGATGAGAAAGAGCACCTGTAAAACGCCGATGGCCAAACTGGTGACGCCAATGGGAACCACTTCAAAGACCCACCAGGTGGCGGCCAATAAAAAGACGGCGATGGCCCCCTTTCCCTCCGGGCTCAACGCAAAGTGCGTCCCTTGAGGATCAATGGCATCGGGCCATGAAGGGGAAAAATGGACTGCAACAAAAAACAACACCCCCAAACCAAGGTAAAGATATTTTTTCCAATCAGACTTTTCTTCAGTATATTCTGTCATCGAGGCTCTCCTTGAGTCGCAATGTCATACGCCTTTTTCGGCGCCCGTAACTTTGATCCTTGTTTAGGACGTATCGCAGGCCATAATGGACTCGGCAACACACTCAAAAACGTCCGTCAAGCGCAACAGGCCGACCGCCCGGTTGTTTTCCGTAACCAAGAGTGATTGCAGTTGGCCCAATACCAGTTGGTGAATCGCTAATTCGATGGAGGCATCAACATCAATCTGCCCATCTTTTTTCACCTCAAACATAAATGTCCTGATCTTCAGCGACGCCGCTGTAGCGCAAAGTTCGTCCAGCGAACTGTCCCACAAGTTGAACGATTCATAGATCTGCTTCTGGAATTCTGTGGAAAAGCCGTAATGGGATGGGCTATCGTCAGACAGCATTTCACCATATTTAGGTTCAAGGGCTTTTAAAATAGCGGTCAGGTTAACCTTGCCGACAACATCGTTGTGCTCATCAACAATCAAAATGGCCCGATGGGGATACTTGCTTTGGTCATACGATTCTTGCGCCTCGCGTAGCGCCGCCACCGCATCGCACAGCGACGCCTCTTGCGAGACCGTCGCGCAGTTTGATAACGGCACCATCAACTCCCTGATCGATTGTTTACTCATACCGTCACTCCCTTATAATATGTGTTTTGACTATTGCATGGCAAAAGAGCGCCCCGTGGCATATTTAAACAGTTTTACATCGCCTTCGCCCAAGGTGACATTGAGGCGGCCGGTCGCGCCGTTGCCGGCCGTGAGGTTGATCCGCTGCACCTGCCCGGTATCTTTGTTTAAAGTCAGCAAATGATCCTTGGCCGTTTCGTCGGGCGCCCCTGAAAAATCGAAATCGATCCGTACCGTCCCCCGTCCACCGTAATTAACAGGAGAATCGCCCAGCCAGTGATCATGGGAAACATTTTGAATCATAAAGTAGAGCTCATCAGCGGAATCCTTAAAAAAGCCGATGGAGATGTCAAACTCGCCCGCGACCTGGTTGATATCGGTAATATACGGGTCATCCCCGGAACCCTTAAACCACCTGGTGGTTCCCGATGGCTGGAGATAGTCAAAGACCGGGACAAAGCGCACCGCCGTACTGTATAATAGCGACATGGAGCGGCCCAACCGCCTGAGTTGTCCGTTAATTTTAGCGGCCACCGGCCACAGCGAGCTGCGGCCCGCGTCAAAACGCCCTTCGCTGTCAAAAAGAGCCGGATCAATGGCGTTGTTGGGCGCAATATTGTAAACAAACCAGGTAAAGCCTTTAAAGCCATAGAGCAATCCGGAAAAAGCATTCCAGCGCATATCCGAGGCGCTGATCCCTTCCTGGTCCACCTCATCCCGGTAGGTTTTTAAAAAGCACCAAACCGGCCGATCCTGCTCCAGGCCGAACTTTCGAATGGTCTCCAAAGAGCGGTAGGCGTTTACGGTGCGGGGATAGTGGCTATAGCTGATGATATCGCCATTCAGGGCGCCATACCGTTTTAGCAGCGCTGATAAAAAACTGCTGCGCTTGAAATTGACGATAATCAACCCGTCGGGATCGGCGGAGCGAACACGGTTGATCCCCTCCGCGATATTATTGAGATTGCCGATGGCGCAAGCCTCGCTCTGACATTCACCGGCCGGTTCATCACCCACTTGATACCCGATCCGGCCGGGATAGTCGGCGCCGATATTCCCAATGACATATCCATTGGCCGGGCTGCGTCCGTTGGCGGCCACCCAGGAGACAAACCGGAATCCGCCGGGACGGCGACTGCGCCAGGCCTTCATCTCAGCGGGCAGGCCATCGGCCCACAAATGTACGGCGTTGGCGCCAAAAGCATAGTAGTTATTCACGAAAGCGGCGGGCGGGCGGTCCATGGAGACATTGATGGCGCTAACAAAAAGCGGGTTGCCGCGAACCCATCGGTTGGCGCGGTTATCTCCGGGAGGGGCGGTTGCATCGTTGTCCGCGGATGAATCGATACAGCCGCCAAGAAGTAAAATAAAAAAAAGGATCAGCAGGCGTTGCATGTAACGCTCCTCCTCCTTATATTCACGTTTGCCGGAAGCATTGGATTAGACTATCTATCAAAGCGAAACTTCAAAAACAAGCGGCGACTTCCGGGTGAGCCATTTCGGAAACCATCAAAACAGAAATTTGATCAATATGAATCCACCGACAAGCAGTATGGTAAACCCGATGGCCAACAGATCAAAGTAACGCTCGATAAAGGCCTGGATCGGTTTGCCAAAAAGACGGATTAACCCGCCCACCAAAAAAAATCGGGCGGCGCGGCTCAAAGCGGAGGCCAGGAAAAAAACCCCGAAATCGACGTTGAACATCCCGGCCGAAATGGTGAAGAGCTTGTACGGGATGGGGGTAAACCCGGCGATTCCGATAGCCCAGGCATCGTACTGATGATAGAGGCTTTCAATGTGGGCCACTTGATCGGCCAAACCGTAAAAAGCCACAATTTGCTCTCCCACCGACGCCATAAACTGCCAACCGATGAGATACCCCAGCATGCCGCCCGCTACCGACCCCAGGGTACAGATGGCCGCAAATTTCAATCCGGCCCTGGGGCGGGTTACCGCCAGGGCGATGAGGAGCACATCCGGCGGAATCGGGAAAAAAGAGGATTCGGCCAAAGCCAGCAGAAAAAGAGCCCAGCCGCCGTAGGGCGTTTGGGCCCAACGGGCAACCCAGGTGTAGAGTCGTTTTAACATACCAACCCTATTGCAACCTGTACCTGCGCGAGATGAGAACATCGCCGCATGGGTAAGAACTGATTGGGGGCGCCATCTGTTCAGGCATCGGCCGGCTGCCAACCGTAAGCGCCGATGAGCTTGACAAAACGGCAGGCGCCCAGGGTGTGCTCCTCCACACCCTTTTCGGTACGGATAATTCGGACAAGGTCCTGGGAATGTTGATCACCAACGGGGATCACCAAACGCCCGCCGATGGTCAGTTGATTCACTAAGCGTACGGGAATTTTGGGTGCTCCGGCGGTAACGACAATGGCCTCAAAGGGGCTTTCTTCCTGCCAGCCGGTGGTTCCGTCGGCATAATGGGTGACAATATTATGATAGTGCAACTGATCAAACCGCTTCCGGGCGCTTTTATAGAGGTCGTAAATCCGTTCCACCGTATAAACCCGATAGGCGATCTCAGCCAGTATGGCCGCCTGATAGCCGGAGCCGGTGCCCACCTCCAGCACCCGGTCATCGGGTGCCAGTTGCAAGGCCCGGGTCATTTCCGCCACGATAAAGGGCTGGGAAATGGTCTGCTGCTTGCCGATGGGCAGTGGGTGGTCTTCGTAGGCGCGGCCCTTTAACGCCTCGCTGACAAAAAGATGCCGCGGCACCTTTTCCATGGCGGCGATCACCCTGGGCGCGGTAATGCCCCGCCGGATGATCTGGCGCCGGACCATCTCCCGGCGCAACCTGGTAAATGTGGCTTCATTGTTTAGCATCGGGCAACTTTAGCAACCTGTGGAAAGAGCGTCAAGCCGGCAGCGGCGCCTTCTCCGGCCGCGGCGCCGGCGCTGTTTTCCCGGCCGCACATCAGGCGACCGGTTGTTCAAAATTACGCGTTTATGGTATAAGATATATTCAGTTATTGTAATCCGTCGAAACTTTTATATGAAAAGTCTTGCCAAATATGTACCAAAAGAAAGACGTTCATCGTTCGTTGTGGCTGTTTACGGCCATGGAGGTTTATATGAAAAGTCTCCTCTTTAAGGCTCAAAAACGGACTTTTCACCGTCTGTTGTGGCCGCTAGCGGTCATGGACGTTAGATGAAACCGCTTACCCAAAGCGCATGAAGAGCTCACGGCACCTGATCATCTCGATTTTTTTAAGCCTTTTTACCTTCTTCAGCGGCGTGGTCGGTTACATGCTCATTGAAGGCTGGGCGCTTTTGGACAGCATCTACATGACGGCCATTACCTTGTCGACCGTAGGGTATGGCGAAGTAAACCCCGTCAGCCAGGCCGGACGGATATTTACCATCATTCTGGTTATTTCCGGTGTGGGCTTTACCATGTACGTGGCCGGTGCGGTGATCCAGTTCCTGGTGGAAGGGCGTGTGCGCAATTTAATGGGGAGAAGACGATTGGACAGCAAAATCAAACGGATCAAGGGCCATTTTATTGTTTGCGGCTACGGCCGCATCGGACGGGTGATCAGTCAACATCTGGGCGCCGCGGGTATTGCGCAGGTCGTACTGGACAACGACACGAACTATACCGCCACCATGGATAAAGACCGGGTCCTCTATATTATCGGCGACGCCACCGAGGAAGACAACCTGACGGCGGCCGGTATCGCTCGCGCCAAGGGACTGGTGGCCGCCCTGGGCAGCGATACGGAAAATGTCTTTCTGGTGCTGACCGCCCGGCAGCTCAACCCCCGTCTGTTTATCGTGGCGCGCTCTTCCAGTACCAAGGACACCAAAAAACTGCTCGCCGCCGGGGCCGATAAAGTGGAAACCCCCTACGAAATGGGGGCCGTTTCCATGGCCCAGCGGATTTTGCGCCCCGCCGTCACCAGTTTTCTCAACCTCGCCCTGACCTCTACGTCCGACGATATCCAGATGGAAGAGATTCCGGTCAGCGATGCGTCCGAACTGGTGGATGTCATGCTGAAAGATTCGGGGATCCGGCAGCGGTTCAACCTGATCCTGATCGCCATAAAAAAAGAGGACGGCCGGATGATTTTCAACCCCTCGTTTGAAGCGCGGGTGAACGGCGGTGATACGGTGATTGCCGTGGGTGAGCGCGCCAACCTGCGGGGACTGGCCCGGGCGCTCCATCCGGACCTGAAAAACGGTGCGCCGCTATAGCTGTAGCGGCAACCTTTTGCCGCCGGACAAAGCTGGTAGGGCGACAACCCTTTGCCGCCAAACAAGGCGTCAACGCGTGCAGGTTGCAAGCTTCGCCTGTCGGCATGGGAATGCCGACCTACATAAAAACCCCGGCTGTCGGCATGGGGACCCACATAAAGTAGGGCGGCAATCCTTTGCCGCCAAACAAGGCGTCAACGCGTGCAGGTTGCAAACCCCGGCTTGTCGGCATGGGAATGCCGACCTACATAAAAACCCCGGCTGTCGGCATGGGGACCCACATAAAGTAGGGCGGCAATCCTTTGCCGCCAAACAAGGCGTCAACGCGTGCAGGTTGCAAACTTCGCCTGTCGGCATAGGAATGCCGACCTACAGGAAGCGCGGCGCGCGATTGAAATTGTAGGGCGGCAATCCTTTGCCGCCAAACAGGGCGTCAGCGCGTGCAGGTTGCAAGCTTCGCTTGTCGGCATGGGAATGCCGACCTACATAAAAACCCCGCCTGTCGGCATGGGAATGCCGACCTACATAAAAGGGGATGCCGACATAAAAGTAGGGCGGCAACCCTTTGCCGCCGAAATGTTGAATGTAACAACACCGCACATACAAAACCCGGAGCGGATATTCCGCTCCGGGTTTTTACAACCTGTTGAATCGATTAAACGCTCAATCGAATCAGACTACCAGTTGATCTGCCATTTAGCGCCCACGTGGAACTCATCATCATCAGCAGAGTCGATATCGGTGAATCCGATTTCGGGAACTATGAAGACGTTTCTTATCAGACGGACAACAGCGTTGGCATAGTAATCAAGCGCTTCGTCTTCAAGTGCTTTTTCGTCTCCAGTACCATCCCGTTCAACTTCCGTGTAACCGGCGCCCAGTTCAAAAGAGAGCATGTCATTGGCCCTAAAGTTGGCAACCACTAATGCACCTTTGGAGTCATTGTCAACCACACTACCCGTGCCGTTCCATGTTGCATCATTGTCGAGGTAATTGAACAGGCCATATTGGCCGCCGTTTTGAGCGCCATAGACGTTAAACCTCAAGCGGGCCGGACCGGCATTAAAACCAAAGCCAACGGCGCCAACATATGAATCAATCCCTTCATTGTTGACATCATATGTTTGATAACCGGCGGAAACATCAACAAAGAATGCCTTAGCTCTGAAATTATAGGACATCTCTACGGCCGGGGCTACCGTGTCCACATCAGCATTTTCGAGACCAAAATCATCACCGGTGTTGGGTTCCACCAGGGCGATCCTGAAAGCGCCGGTTTGAAACTGGATCATCTCGTCACGACTGGCATACTGTTGGCCAGTGTGCAATAGATCCTCATCGTCCCAGCCACCTTTTTTCTTACCTCTAACCTGGTTGCTGTAGAAGTATTGGGAAACCGGGGTGTAGCTCTGACCAATGGTCAGCGTGCCGTCACCTAACTTATAGGTGCCGATCAGTATACGCGTAGTGACGCCACCAACGTCATCCACGGCAAACTCAAAACGGCCGCCCCAATTACCACGGTTTACATGGGCGCCGAGACGGGAGTTGCCCTGCAAATCCCATCTAACGTCGTCATCAGTACCGTCATCTTGAAACCAAGTGGACATCCGGGCGGAGCCGTAAAGTCTCCATCCGCCGACGCCTTCCATCAGTGATTCAATGAGCTCCTCGGACGTTTTCTCCTCCATGGCCGCGGCGGGCATGGCAAAGGCGCAAACCAGCGCCGCTGCGATAAAAAACAGAAAAAATTTCTTCATCATTTTTCTCCTTGAAAATGGTTTTTAAAACACTCCTTTCAGACTGAACAACTTCCTTCAAACAGTGACGTTCCTGTCGTTACACCGGCCCATCCCACCTCCTTTCCCGACTGGATGCGCATTAGTTAATGCAACAGTTCAAGCTTGTCAACAATTTTTCATAAAATCGTCCGTATATGGGAACATCAGGCGTATGCCGCCGAAAAGAGGCCACATATACAAAATATACAAAAATCCTGGATGGCCAAGGAAACAGGCTCATGCAAAGGTCTCGATTTGCCGGGACCGAGACCATACCTTATGTGGAGCGTCCGGCAAAACACAACAACGCCGCAGATGCGTCTGCTTGCGCCGCCATCAGATTTTATAGATCACCCGCTCTTCGGTAATAATGATATCCACATATGTATCATGGTTTTCCATGGGTATCAGCGGAACCATCTGGGCTTCGGTGGTCAGGGCCACTTTACGGGCCGTCTGGGCCAATTCGGGCATCAGGCGGTCATAGCCGCCGCCGCCGGTGCCCACGCGGCCCCCCTTTTCATCAAAGGCCAAACCGGGAATCAGCGCAATATCAGGAGCATCCTTGGGCACTTCACGGCAGCGTGAAGGGTCCGGCGCCAGCCGACCGGTCTTGTCCGGTTGTAAATCAGCATCGGCATTGCCGACCTTGTACAGGCGGGTCGTCTTCTTTTTGAAATCAAACCGGGGCAGCACCAGTATTTTGCCCATAGCAGCGGTCCGGGCGATAATGTTGCCCGTATCCATTTCACAGGGCCGGTCGGCATATAGCAGCACAATACGGGACTCTAAAAAATTGGCGAATGCAAACAGCCGCTCTTCCACCCGGCCTCTTTTGTGCGCCACCGTTTCGGGTGTGGCCGTCTGATAATAGGCCGCGACTTTTTCCCGAAGGCCCGCTTTGGTTACCTGGCTTTCTTCCATCATCCCTCTCGTCCGTGATGCTCTCTTCATGACAACCCTGTTTCGCCGCCGCCCCAATCGCTCTGTGACAGCTTGTTTGCGCACTCGATTCCGGTCTTCAGAAATCCGGCAATTGACATCTTTCCATGCTTTTTATATGAGAAGTCTTACCAGATATGTACAAAAGTAACTTGTTAACATAGGGCCTTATATGCTGGAAATCAAGTTTGTGCGACAACATTCGGATCGTGTGGCCGAAGCGCTTGCATCAAGACGCGCCGCCGTTGATCTGGAACAGTTTAAAACAGCGGATAGCGCCCGCCGGGAACTTTTACAACAGGCTGAAAGCCTGCGGCATCAGCGCAACGACGCCTCGGCCAAAATCCCGATGATGAAAAAAAACGGTGAAGACACCGCCCCGCTGATGGAAGAGATGCGAACCGTGGGCGATCAGATAAAAACATTGGAATCCGAACTGAGCCGGCATGAAGAGACGTTGACCGCACTGTTGATGGAGCTCCCCAATATCCCCCATGCCTCGGTACCCGCAGGGGATGACGAGAACGACAACGCCTTGGTGAAAACTGAAGGGCAACCGCCGGAATTTGCGTTTGAACCCAAAGCGCACTGGGATATTGGCACGCTTCTGGGCATCTTCGATTTTGAGCGCGCCGCCCGGATTACCGGTTCCCGGTTTCCGCTCTGTTTCGGGCCGGGCGCCCGCCTGGAACGGGCACTGATCAATTTTATGCTCGATATTCACACCACCGAGCACGGCTACAAAGAGGTGCTGCCGCCCTTTATCGTCAATCGCAACAGTATGACCCATACCGGCCAGCTCCCCAAATTTGAGGAAGACCTCTTTAAACTGAAAGGGTGGGACTACTACTTGATTCCCACGGCCGAAGTACCCGTTACCAACATCCATCACAATGAAGTGCTTGACGAAGAACGCCTGCCCGTTTTGTACACCGCCTATACGCCCTGTTTTCGGTCCGAGGCGGGCTCTTACGGCAAAGACACCCGCGGGCTGATCCGTCAGCATCAGTTCAACAAAGTGGAACTGGTGCGTTTTGCCCATCCGGACCGCTCCTATGATGAGTTGGAAATTTTACTGAAAGACGCCGAAACCATTTTGCAGCGACTGGAGCTTCCCTACCGGGTGGTAGCCCTCTGCACGGGAGACCTTGGTTTTTCGGCGGCCAAAACCTACGATATTGAAGTCTGGATGCCGGCTCAGAACACCTATCGGGAAATTTCCTCCTGCAGCAACTTTGAGGATTTTCAGGCCCGGCGGGGCAATATGCGCTTTAAAACCAGGGGGAAAAAGGGTTCCGCCCTGGTGCATACGCTAAATGGTTCGGGTTTGGCCGTGGGACGCACGGTGGCGGCGATTTTGGAAAACAACCAGCAGGCCGACGGGTCGGTGGTGATCCCGAAAGCGCTGCGGCCCTTTATGGGGGGGGCGGAGGTGATTGCACCATGAAGCCTGTCGAGAGATCTCCGTCCTTTCCACCGGATATCGCCCCGATGATCATCCCCCAACCGGCCGGAGAGCCGGTTTACCGCTGTTTGGGCTGTAACGAAACCTTCGGGATCGAACAACTGCTCTACACCTGCCCTTCCTGCCGCGCAGTGCTGATGATCGAAGATCTGGACCGCCGGCGCTTGCAACGGATTCCCGGCCCCACCTGGCGGCGGCTTTTTGATTATCGCAAAATGAGCCGGTTGGCCGCTTTAAAAGGGATCTACCGCTACCATGAATTTTTAGGCCCGGTGCTGCCCACCGAGGCGATCCTCTATTTGGGTGAAGCCCATACGCCTGTTGTGGAGGCCAACGATCTTTTGCAAGAACGTATCGGCCAACGCTTCTTTTTCAAAAATGACGGGCAAAATCCCAGCGCCTCCTTTAAGGACCGCGGTATGGCCAGCGCATTGAGTTATATCCATTACCTGCTGCTCGAAGGCCATGTGGACGAGGTGCTGGCCGTGTGCGCCTCCACCGGCGACACCTCAGCGGCGGCAGCCCTCTATGCCGGTTACCTTACCCCCAGGGTCAAATCGGCGGTCCTCTTGCCCAAGGGCAAAGTGACGCCGCAGCAATTGTCACAGCCCTTGGGCAGCGGCGCCATGGTGTTTGAGGTGCCCGGGGTTTTTGACGACTGCATGAAAGTGGTGGAAGCGTTGTCGGAAAACTATCCGGTGGCGTTGCTCAATTCCAAAAACGCCTGGCGGATTTTGGGGCAGGAATCCTACTCGTTTGAGATCGCCCAGGATTTCGGATACGAACTGCACGATGTGGCTGTGGTGGTGCCCATCGGTAACGCCGGCAATATCACGGCGGTGATGAACGGTTTTATAAAATTTTTTGAAGCGGGGGTGATTGAATCGCTACCAAAAATCATCGGGGTCCAGTCGGCCCACGCCGATCCGGTCTACCGCTACTATTCCCGGCCTGAAAACGAACGTCAATTCAAACCGGTCACCGTTCGGCCCAGCGTGGCCCAGGCCGCCATGATCGGCAACCCCGTCTCCATGCCGAGGGTCCAAAACCGGGTGGTGCGCTACAATGCGGCGTCCGGGGTCGAAAATGTCTTTTTTGTGCAAGTCACCGAACAGGAGATCATCGACAGCCAATTGACGGCCAACCGTAACGGCCATGTGGCCTGCCCCCATGGCGGGGAGTGCCTCGCCGGGCTGGTGGCGGCCAGGGCCGAGGGTTTCATCAAACCCGATGAAACCGTCATTTTGGATTCAACGTCCCACGCCATCAAGTTTTCAGGTTTCCAGGATATCTATTTCAGCGCAGAGGTGGAATTCGATCCGGCTTATGAAATCCGTAAAGATCCCCAATTTGTCAACCGTCCCATTGACGCCCATCCCGGTGAGAAAATTCCAACGCCCGCCTGGGGCAAACCTTTGGGGCCGGAGGAGCAAGACCGCTTTGTGAAGGCGACCGTGGCCCAAATTGCCCACGAATTAGGTCTTTAAACGCCCCGGACATCACAGGCCCCTGTTGTAACGGTTACAGCCCATGGCGCAATATGAACTGCCCGACCGGTCGGCGTTGCCGTAAAAGATACCGGTCTTAGGGTGATGAATGAGGTTGAAATGCCACATCAATTTTTCCGTATTGCATTAATTCTGATGATGACACCCCTTTTCGGTTGCGCCGGAGTCGGCAGCCCGGAAAAAACAAAGGCCGGCCGGGCCGCGCGCAACTTGGGCCAGGCCTATCTGGTACAGGGAAACTTCACCGCCGCCTTAAACGAACTGCTGCGGGCGGAAACCATCCATCCTGATGATCCGGTTGTGCATAATTATCTCGGTTTGGCCTACCGGGGTAAGGCGCGTCCCAACCTGGCCGCCGCCCATTTTACCAGGGCCCTTGAACTCATGCCGAACTACGCGGCGGCCCGGAACAACCTGGGCGAAACCTATTTGGCCGTTAAAGAGTGGGCTAAGGCCATTTCCGTGTTTCAGACCCTTTCCAAGGATATGCTCTATGCCACACCGCACTTTGCCGATTTGAACCTGGGATGGGCCTACTTTAATATCCAGGACTTCGCCACGGCGCAAAAACATTACCAGAAAGCAATCTCTTTTTACCAAAACGGTATTTCCAGGGATATCAATTATGTAAAGGCCGTACGGGGGTTGGGCCGCTGCTATTTGGCCCAGGGCGACCTGAATGGCGCGAAAACCCAGCTCCGAAAAGGGCTGGCGTTAGCCCCCGATTTTACGCCGCTCTACTTGGATATGGCGCGGTTATGGAAAAGAACGGGGCAGCTTGATAAAGCCCGCAAGGCATTATTACGCGTAACGATACTGGCGCCGGACTCCGAGCTTGAATACCAGGCGCAAACCGAGTTGCGGCAATTGCAACAGCAACCGTAATGCCCTGTTCCGCTCCGCTAGCGCGGGCCCACCTCTTCTTTTAACAGGCAGCAGGCAATTTTATGGGCGGGGATACCATCGGCATCATAAGAGATGTTTTCAGGCTGAATCAGTTTGTTCATCACGCACCCTTCGGGGATGGAGAGCTGAAACAGATCTTTTTCATTGATGGGCGGCATCGCCTTTAGCTGATCGCCCTCCATCATATGGGCGTGGATAGGATAATCTTCGCACAGCGGGCAGCAATAGACCCTGCCGTTGGGAAAAATAAAATAATTTTCCGCTACCCGTCCGGCGCACTCAAAGGGCTCTTGCGGCGCTAAAAAGACCTTGGGATAGGTGACGGTAATACCCAGTTTTACCGCCTTTTCGGCAACCTGCGGAACCACTGCCCGCCACTCTTTCGGGGAAACCCGGTTGAGCGGCTCCGCCTCCGGATCCCATGCACCCCGAAGCCCTAGCACCTGAATAAAAAAGCGTTTAACGCCCCATTGGGCCAAAAGGGCGGGCATCTTTTCCAGTTCGTGCAAATTGGCGCTGCTGACCGTGTAGATCACACTGGCGGCGAATCCTTTTTCAACAGCTTGCAAAAGACCCTTGGTGCAAGCTTTATACGAGCCTTTGCCGCGTAGATGATCATTGGTCTTTTCCGTGGCGCCGTCGATGCTGAAAGAGAAATAGTCGACCTGATCCGGTGTCACTTTATCCAGAATATCGTGAAACAGATAGCCGTTGGTGTCCACTGTGACGGAATGGTAGCCTAATGCCTTGGCGCTTTTGATCACTTCGGCGAGTTGCGGATGAAGGGTCGGTTCACCGCCCAAAAAAATCACATTGACTTTGCGGTCGGGGTCGCTGAAGCGATTCAGCCAGGCCTGGATCTTTTCCATGGGAAGGGCGCTTCGACCATGCTGATCAGGATTGATGTAGCAGTGACGGCAATGTAAATTGCACCGGGTCAAGATGTGAAAAAAAACATTCACCGCGGCTTTACTGAAGGCCACGGTTTTTTGTAAGGGTTTCATGTGTCCATGCAATTTTTAGATAAATCATCATCGAATGCCACCGGATAGCAGCCGTCAAAACAGGCCTTGCAAAAATGGTTTTCGGGATCATCCATGCCGGTGGATGAAAGCAGTCCCGGCAGGCTCAAATAGTAGAGTGAATCCAGGCCCAGATGTTCTTGCAGCTCCCGGGTGTTCATTTTTGTCGCGATCAGTTCGCCCCGGCTTGAAAAATCGATCCCGTAATGACAGGGGAACCGGTGGGCCGGGCCACTGACCCGCAAATGGATCTCGTTGACCCCCAACTCCCGCAGGGCTTTCACCCGGGTTTTCACGGTGGTTCCGCGAATGATGGAATCTTCGACGATAATAATGCGTTTGCCCTCCAGCAAAGACCGAATGGGATTCAGCTTGACCCGCACACTAAAGTCGCGCATGCTCTGGGTGGGCTGGATAAAGGTGCGCCCCACATAGTGGTTACGGATCATCCCGATTTCAAATGGAAACCCCGAAGCCTCGGAATAACCAAGCGCGGCGTAGGTGCCGGAGTCGGGAAAGGGCATCACGAGATCGGCATCCACCGGCGCCTCCTTGGCCAGTTGTCGACCGTGGGCCTTACGGGTCAGATAAACATTTTTCCCCTGAAAGGTACTGTCCGGGCGGGCAAAATAGATAAATTCAAAAATACAAAAGGCCTGTTTGGGCGTCGGCTGCGCCGGTTTAATACTTTTCGCCCCGTCATGGTTTAAAATAACGATCTCACCCGGTTCCAGTTCACGGATAAACTGAGCCTGTACCAGATCAAAGGCGCATGTTTCCGAGGCCAGCACATAGCTGCCGTTTAGCTTTCCCAGGCAGAGCGGCCGAAAACCGAGCGGGTCTTTGATTCCCACCACCTCGCCTTCGCTGGTCATCATCACAAAGGAAAAGGCCCCCTGCAACTGCCCGGCGGCGGCTGATAACGCCCCCTCAAACCCCTTATCGAGGTTTTTCACAAAAAGATGTAAAAAAACCTCGCTGTCCATGGTGGACTGAAAAATGGAACCGCTCTCTTCCAGCTCCGCCTTCAGGTGGTGCGCATTCACGAGATTACCGTTTAGGGCTACGGCGTAAGAGCGCTGACGATGACGCACCATAAAAGGCTGGGCGTTGGCCAACACCGACGCCCCCGTGGTGGAATAGCGGACATGCCCAATGGCCGTATCGCCGGTCAGTTGGTTCAACTGGCGGTCTTTAAACACATCGGGCACCAGCCCCATGCCCACATGACCGTTAATGCGCCGGTGTTGCACGGTGGCAATTCCGGCACTCTCCTGTCCACGATGCTGTAATGCATAGAGACCGAAGTAGGTCATCCGGGCGGCTTCGGAATGTCCGCAAATCCCAAAAAGTCCGCACGCCTCTCTGGGATGATCGGGGGGGTGGAGTGACGTGAAATCAGCGGCATCAGGGCCGGGATGGGAAATCATGGCTCGGATTCCTTGTTGTTGGGTGTAACAATGTCAACATCCATCCGGCCGGCGCGAGGCCGAATAATCCTGCAGCGCCTTAACGGCAATAGCCTCTTTTTTCAGGGCCGAAATGGCTTGGCTCATGGACATGGCGCCCGCCAGGGTGGTGGTATACGGCACGCTGTATTTAATGGCCGCCCGGCGGATCCGAAAGCCATCTTTGCGGGTTTGGTCACCCGTGGCGGTATTGACAATCATTTGGACCTGCCCGTTTTTAATGGCGTCCACAATATGGGGCCGACCCACAGCGACCTTGTTGACCCGCTCGCAGGAGACCCCCTGACGCTTTAAAAACAGGCAGGTGCCGTCGGTGGCAATAATGTTAAACCCTAAATCGGCATAGCTTTGCGCCACCGGCAGCATGTTCTCTTTGTCCTGATCCTGAACGCTGATAAACACCGTGCCGGATGTGGGCATTTTCTGACCCGCGCCCTGCTGGGCCTTGGCGTAAGCCGCACCAAAATTTTCGGCAATCCCCATCACCTCGCCGGTAGACTTCATTTCCGGACCCAAAAGGGTATCAACCCCGTCGAACCGGTCAAAGGGCAGTACCGCCTCTTTGACCGAGATATGGGTGGGAATCACCTCCCGGGTTAAACCCAGCTGGTTGAGTGTGGCGCCCAGCATCACCCGGGTGGCCAATTGCGCCAAAGGAACCCCCGTTGCTTTACTGACAAAGGGGATCGTCCGCGAAGCCCTGGGGTTGACTTCCAAAACGTAGAGTTGTTCGTCCCGGATGGCGTACTGCACGTTCATCAGGCCGATGACGTTGAGTTCTGTGGCCATGGCTTTCGTCGCCGAGGAAATTTGCGCCAGCATCGCGTCACTGAAACTAATGGGCGGCAGCACACAGGCCGAATCCCCCGAATGGATCCCGGCCTCTTCGATGTGTTCCATGATACCGCCGATAATCGTGGTTTCACCGTCACAGATGGCATCGACATCCACTTCAAACGCGTCTTCGAGAAAGTGATCGATTAACACGGGGTGGTCACCAAAATCGGCCATGGCGATACGGGTAAAGTTGACAAGATCGGCCTCATTATAAACAATTTTCATCGCCCGGCCGCCCAGCACAAACGAAGGCCGCACCACTACCGGATACCCGATGGTATCGGCACACTGAATGGCTTCTTCGAGGGAGAGGGCCGTTCCGTTGGCCGGCTGTTGTAATTCAAGTTTTTGGAGTAAGGCTTGAAACTGCTTGCGGTCCTCAGCCTGCCAGATCGCCTCGGGTTGGGTACCCAAAATGGAGACGCCGGCCGCTTTGAGTCCCATGGCCAGGTTAAGGGGCGTCTGCCCGCCAAATTGCACAATCAAGCCCTTGGGCTGCTCTTTTTCCACAATGTTAAGCACATCCTCATGGGTCAACGGCTCGAAGTAAAGCTTGTCCGAGGTATCATAATCGGTGCTCACCGTTTCAGGATTGGAGTTGACCATGATGCTTTCGATACCCAGATCTTTCAATGCGAAAGAGGCGTGAACGCAGCAATAGTCAAATTCGATGCCCTGTCCAATGCGGTTGGGGCCGCCGCCCAGGATCATCACCTTGGTCTGATCGCCCGGGCGGGCTTCGCATTCGGTTTCATAAGTGGAATAATAGTAGGGCGTGGCTGCTTCAAATTCCGCCGCGCAGGTATCCACCAGCTTGTAAACCGGCTTTACGCCCTGTTCGTCGCGGATTTTTTTGACGACTCTTTCCGTAGTACCGCACAGAACGGCAATTTGGCGGTCTGAAAACCCCGTGGTTTTAGCGGTTTTGAGGAGCACCGGTTCCAACGGCCCGCCCAAACGGGACAGCCGATCCGCCAGCGCCACAATCTGGCGCATCTGATCCAAAAACCAGGGGTCGATTTTCGTCAACCCGTGGAGATCATCAATACGCATGCCCTGTTGTAACGCCATCCCCACATAAAAGAGCCGTTGGGAATTCGGCGTTACCAGGAGGTATTTGAGCGTCTGCTCATCCGGGGGCGGGTCGGGATCTTTGCCGTCACCACCGATACCCAGGCGGCCAATTTCCAATGAACGAATCCCCTTTAAATAGGCCTCTTTAAACGTGCGACCAATGGCCATGGTTTCACCCACCGATTTCATGGCCGTGGTGAGGGTATCGTCGGCTTCGGGAAATTTTTCAAAGGCCCAACGGGGAATTTTGACCACACAGTAATCCAGGGTCGGCTCAAATGCGGCAAAGGTCTTGCCCGTAATGTCGTTGGGAATTTCATCCAGGGTATAGCCCACGGCCAGTTTCGCGGCTATTTTGGCGATGGGATAGCCGGTGGCTTTGGAAGCCAGAGCCGAGCTGCGCGACACCCGAGGGTTCATCTCCACCACCACCACCTCGCCGTCTTGAGGATTGACGGCAAACTGGACATTGGAGCCGCCCGTATCCACACCGATTTCCCGCATGATGGCGATGGAACCGTCCCGCAGGACCTGGTACTCCTTATCGGTCAGCGTCTGGGCCGGCGCCACGGTAATACTGTCGCCGGTATGGATTCCCATGGCATCAATATTTTCAATGGAGCAGATGATGGCGACATTGTCGTTTTTGTCCCGCATCACCTCCAGTTCATACTCTTTCCAGCCCAGCACCGACTCTTCAATCATCACCTGGGTGTTTAAACTGGCGTCCAACCCCGCCCGGACAATGGTTTCCAGCTCTTCGGCGTTATAGGCTACACCGCCGCCGGTGCCGCCCAAAGTGAAGCTGGGCCGAATAATGAGCGGAAACCCGATATCATCGGCAATGGCGAGCACTTCGTCCATATTGCCGGCAATGCCGCTTTTGGGAATACGCAGACCGATACGATCCATTGCTTGACGGAACAGATCCCGGTCTTCGGCTTTTTTAATCGCCTCGGTGGAGGCGCCGATCATCTCCACACCGTATTTTTCCAAAACCCCTTGGTTGGCTACGGCAATGGCGGTGTTTAGACCGGTCTGACCTCCCAGGGTGGGCAGCAACGCATCAGGGTGTTCGGCGGCAATAATTTCGGCCACATATTCCGGCGTGATCGGCTCGATATAGGTCCGCCGGGCCAGTTCCGGATCGGTCATAATGGTGGCGGGGTTGCTGTTGACCAGCACCACTTCATACCCCTCTTCCTTCAGGGCCTTGCAGGCCTGGGCGCCGGAGTAGTCGAATTCACACGCCTGGCTGATGATGATGGGACCGGCGCCGATGATCAGAATCTTGTGTATATCAGTTCGCTTGGGCATCTAAGTTGTCGATTACCTTTCCTTTACCACTTCGTTGGCCCGGCCGATGGAGCGAAGATCACCCCCCCCGTAACTTGTCTACAATCGTCGCCATTATCTTTACACCGACGCCCTCTTTTCCTTTACAACCATCTCTTTAAATTGATGAAACAGGTACTCGGCGTCGTGAGGGCCCGGTGATGCTTCAGGGTGATACTGAACCGCTAGAATCGGCAACTTTTTATGACGAAAACCCTCCAGGGTGCCGTCGTTCAAATTCATGTGGGTGATTTCGACAGCGTCGGTATCCATGCTCTCCAGATCAACACCAAACCCATGGTTTTGGGAGGTAATCTCGATGCGTCCGCTACGCAGATCCTTGACCGGTTGGTTGGCTCCCCGGTGGCCGAATTTGAGCTTAAATGTTTTTCCGCCCAAGGCTAATCCCAATAGCTGATGCCCCAGGCAGATCCCAAACAGCGGACGATAATCGATCAATTCCCGAATTGCAGCTACCGCATCGGTAACCGGTTCGGGATCGCCCGGGCCGTTGGACAAGAAGATGCCGTCGGGCGCCATCTGTCTGATCGTTCGGGCCGTGGTGTCGGCGGGCACCACGATGACTTCCAGCCCTTGCGCTTCCAATTGCCGCAAGATGTTGTATTTAATTCCGAAATCAAAGGCCGCCACCTTTGGGGCGTCGTTATTGCGCCACATTGACGATCCCGCGACCTCGGTGTTGGGATCCAAAAACTGCCGTTTACCCGACACCCAGCGATAGGGTGTATTCGTGGAGACCACCGCGGCCAGATTTTGACCGGCCATTGCGGGCGCCGCCAGCGCTTTTTGCCGTATCGTCTTTGGGTCGAGGGATTTGGTGGAAATCACCGCCCGCATGGCGCCGCTGTCGCGGATATGGCGGGTCACGGCACGGGTATCGACTTGATCGACGCCCATCACCTTGCCGCTTTTCAGATAGTGCGCCAAAGAAGCGTTGGAACGAAAGTTGCTGGGATAATCCTGATACTCCCGTAAAATAAAGGCCGACACCTGAATCCGGTCAGACTCCACATCTTCGCTGTTGGTGCCGTAATTGCCGATTAACGGATAGGTCATCACCACCATCTGGCCTTTATAAGAAGGGTCGGTAAGCACCTCCTGGTATCCGGTCATGCCGGTGTTAAACACCACTTCAGCGGTCACTTCACCCGACCCGGTAAAAGAGCGGCACGGAAACGACCGGCCGTCTTCGGTAATCAAAAGCGCTTCCATAAAAAATCACCCCCTTCGTTGCGATGCGGATGACCCTGATGTTAATGTGGTAAGCCGTAAATCGTTTCGAGACCCTACTATACCAGCGAATCGTTTTCAATAAAATATCCGGCGCCTCCGGTCGGGTCAGGATATGGGCCTGCCCGGACAAATTCTGAGCTGAACAAACCGATCCCGTTTGTGTCCCACAATTGACAAAAAGCACCAAAATCGGCTAAATTCAATGTCAGCCCGAAACAGATGATTGCCGACACCCTACGGCTGATGGGGCAGGGAGTCAAAGTGGCTGTTGAGATCGCCGTGATGGCTGCCGATGCCGGGGTGTTGTCCGGCCAAGACATTATAGCCATCGGTGGTACGGCCAAAGGGGCCGATGCCGGGGTGTTGTCCGGCCAAGACATTATCGCCATCGGTGGTACGGCCAAAGGGGCCGATGCCGCTGTGGTGATCAAACCGGCCCATATGAACAACTTTTTTGATCTGAAAATCAGGGAAATTATTTGCAAACCCAATTGAACCGGAGAGGGAAACCTTCAACGTCGACCTCTGACCATGAAGAATTTCACAAGGAGTGATCATGCAACCGCAAGTGACATTGGAGACACCGCTTTCACGACGCCGTTTTTTAACCCTTGCCTCCCTTTCGGCGGCCGGATTTGTCATCGGATGTGCTGTTGATCCGGTAACAGGCGCCAAAACGTTTAACATAGTCTCCGAAGCCCAGGAGATCGCCATTGACAAACAGCATTCGCCCAAACAGTTCTCCAATGATTACGGCCCGGTTCAGGATGCGCAGCTCAATCGGTATGTTGATCAGGTGGGGCGAAGCATGGGCCAAAAAAGCCACCGCCCCCGGATACCCTACAGCTTCCGGGTGGTCAACGCCAACTATATCAACGCTTACGCGTTCCCAGGCGGCAGCATCGCAGCCACCCGCGGGATTTTGCTGAAGCTGGACAATGAAGCCCAGTTGGCCGCGCTTTTGGGTCATGAACTGGGTCATGTCAATGCCCGCCACTCGGCAGAAAGCAGGAGTAAAGGACAATTGGCCCAGTTGGGAGTGGGGCTGGGTGCGGTGTTGGCCGGAACCCAATTGGGGCAGCAAGGGGCCCAGGTAGTGGGGCAGTTGGGGATGTTAGGCGCCAGCGCCCTTTTGGCCTCCTACAGCCGGGCCAACGAGCGCGAAGCCGATGCCCTCGGTATGGAATATTCGGTTCAAAACGGCTACAGCCCCATGGGGATGGTCGGTTTGATGGAGATGCTAAACAGCCTCCACAACGGCAAATCCTCCGCCTCCCGGACCCTTTTTTCAACCCATCCCATGAGTATTGAGCGGCTGAGAACCGCTCAAAATCAAGCCGGCGGGCAATACCGGAGCGCCCAGAGCTTGCCGTTGCATCGCAACCGCTATATGGACCGCATTGCCCGTTTACGCAAAATCAGGCCGGCCGTCGAAAAGATGCAAAAGGCTGAGGGCGCACTGGCCAAAAAGCGGTTTGACGAAGCTGAAAAGGGGCTTTTAGCCGCTCTGCGTCAGGTGCCCGATGATTACACCGGTCTGATGCTCCTGGCCAAATGCAACGTCGCCCAAAAAGATTTCGGCCAGGCCCTCAAATATGCCGAGAAGGCCCGCAAAGTATATCCCGAAGAGGCCCAAAGCCACCTTTTTGCCGGGTATAGCCGCATCAAGCTGGAAAAATTTGACCGGGCCTATCACGATTTTCAGGCCTACGACAAACGGCTGCCGGGTAACCCGGTCAGCAACTTTTTTAAGGGCTATGCCATGGAAAACATGGGCCGCCGCGACCTGTCCGCCAACCACTACTACTCTTTCTTGAAGGTGGTCAACAAGGGCGACATGTACAATCATTCCTTCAACCGGCTGGTGCAGTGGGGGTATATCGATAAAAATGGCCGGCGGTTACGGTAAACCATCAAACGACATCCTGTAAATCGGAGGAAGCCATGGAAAAGCAGACAGCCAAACAATCGTTCCTCAGCGGCAGTACCTGGAAGCGCATCCTGTTTATGGTACTTTACACCATTTTGTACGGCATCGCCGAGATGGTGGTGGTGGGGGTGGCATTTATCCAGGTGATTTTTGCATTGTTTACCGGCGGCCCCAACAAGCGGATGCTCGATCTGGGTCAGAATCTTGCCACCTACATTTACCAGATCATCCGGTTTTTAACCTTTAACAGCGAACAGCGCCCCTACCCCATGGACTCCTGGCCGTCAGGGCCGCCTAAGGATGAAACGCCGTTAGCAGGTATGGATTAATTTAGGTTTTCGTATAGTCACTCGTAGTCGCTCATAGGTATATATTAGGGGGATTATATGCCTGACTAACCCATACCGTTGGGCTACATAACAAAGGGCCCCTGCAACCCTGCCGCTGTACACCTGTTTCAAAGTAAATTGACAAACTAACCGCCATGGCCGTAAACAGTCACAACGAACAATGAAAGTCTTTCTTTTTGTACACATTTGGTAAGACTTTTCATATAAACTCGATGTTAATAGATACATTGACAAGCGACTATTTCCATCTATTTGTATCAAAAAACTATCAGTTAATATGAATTGTGCAACTAAATAACAGTTGCATTTATCAGCCAATATAATTAACGTGTATGACAAGGGCGCAAAAACTACTCAACAAGCTTTTATCTAACCCAAAAGACTTTACATGGTCTGAGCTGTTACGGCTATTGGAAGGGCTTGGATATAAACGGGTAAAGTCCGGGAAAACCGGAGGGTCCAGGTGTTGTTTCGTCCACAAAAGAACAAAGGTGGCGTTCAATATCCACAAGCCTCACCCTCAAAACACGCTAAAGCCCTATCAGATTAAAAAAGTAACCGAAGCCCTAAAAAACACTGGAGGTCTCGACCGATGGCGAGCGTAATGAAGTACAAGGGGTATATTGGGTCAATTGAAGCCAGCCTGGAAGACGGGTGTATGCATGGCAGTATTCAGCACATTAATGACCTGGTTACCTACGAAGGGCAAACTGTCCCTGAACTTGAAAAAGCGTTTCATGAGCAGGTTGATGATTATATTGTAATGTGCAGGGATATTGGGAAAAACCCCGATAGGCCCTATAGCGGGACCTTTAATGTTCGCATTGGTCCCGATCTGCATAAGGAAGCAGCGATGCTTGCCATGCGCACCAACCAATCGATCAACGCGGTTATTAAAGAGGCCGTCATATCCCATTTACAGGGCCTAAAGCGTCAATCGCCCTCAAGTGTTCATGTGCACCTGCAGATAAAAGCAAGAGCAAGGGTTGTTCAGGAGCGGGATATACTTAGAGATCCAGAGCCAACGGGCAGGTGGTACTTTGAAGATCCGCGCGTCCCGGCAACAGCCGAAGGGAGGTCGTAAAAGATGGCAGCGCCTAAAGCGCTAAGGGGTATCAACTATCTCGGATACGCCATAAGACGAAAGTCGTTTGAGCTTGTCAATCTTGTAAATTTAAATGGCGACGAGAAAGGTTATTTAAAGCAAGGAACCGCAGTTGATATTGAATTTGCGCACAAGAAGAAGCCGGATGAAGACCCGGATATTCTTATCTATAACGTGCATCACGACGCAAGAGCAATGTTGCAAACAGGAAGCGAGCCGTCTGAAGACGACCCGGTTATTTTTAAAATAAGCATCGGTGTAGAGATGACATATGAAACGCCGCCGCTTGATAGTAACAAGCAGAAAAAGCTGAAAGCGCACGATTGGTATTTCAGGGGTTGCGCCAAGCCAATAATACAAATGATACTATCTGGATTGTTGACAGGTACCGGTTACAAAATGCGGTGACCCTCACCTCTTTATTCAGCCACACCGGGAGTCGCTCCCGCGGCCTTAAACAACATGGCAAAAAATAAGCCACGCAACCATAACGAAGGGAAGCCTGTAAGGTCCGTAATGGAGGAGGAGTGATCATGAAAGCGAAAGTTCAAGCAGCGATTAATAAAGTGCGGCCCATGCTGCAGACCGACGGCGGCGATGTGGAACTGGTGGATGTGGATGATACCGGCGTGGTGAAGGTAAAGCTGACCGGCGCCTGCGCCGGTTGCCCCATGTCTCAGATGACCCTGAAAAACGGGATCGAACGAATTCTAAAAGAGCAGGTGCCTGGAGTAACCACGGTTGAATCCGTTTAACGGCTGCTTTTAGAGGGGTCACACGATATCGTCAAAATCTCATCCGAACCATTCATTCGTCCGTTATAAGGTTGAAACCACCGTCTTTAAGACGGTCATCTTTCAGATAGCAGTATGTATGTAGATACGGATCACCCCCGGCTAAAGCCGGTGGTTTCGTCCAGTCGGCGTAAACAACCACCCCATAAATGGGGTGGCCTTCCGACCGATCATTAAAATAACGTTGACGCACCACAAACCCATCGTCTTTAAGACGATGGTAATTTAGTTTCGGAAGGGGTTATCTTTGATGGACTCGTAAAAAGTCGACAATGGCCAAATCGCTATTAATAATTTCAATGGGTTACAGCAGAAAAAATGCAAGAATCGGACTTTTTACAAGATTATCATCTTTAGCATTCGTAAGGAAAAAACATGACCATTGCCAAAAAGATGACCGCCTTTGGGGAACAGTCCTCCTTGATTCGCAAGATGTTCGAAGAAGGCGCCCGTCTGAAGAAAGAGTTCGGCGCCGACAAAGTGTATGATTTCAGTTTGGGCAATCCTGATCTGCCGCCACCGCCGGCGTTCCAAAAAACCCTTGAGGCGGTTGCGGCAAGTGATTCTGACGGTTGCCACGCCTATATGGCCAATGCAGGGCTCCTGGAAACCCGCCGGGCCATTGCCGATCATCTCGTAAAAGAACAAGGTGTTGCTATCTCCGGTGATGAAATCCTGATGACATGCGGTGCGGCCGGAGCGCTCAACGTGGTTTTGAAATCAATCCTTGACCCGGGCGATGAGGTTGTCACTCCTGCCCCTTTTTTTGTGGAGTACCGCTATTACGCCGACAATCATGGGGGCAGCCTGGTCACTGTACCGACCCATGCAGATTACACCTTGAATCTGAACGCCCTGGAAAAGGCCATTGGGCCGAAAACCAAAGCGGTGATCATCAACTCCCCCAACAATCCTACGGGGCAGGTTTACAACGCGGCCAGTTTAACCGATTTAGGGAAATTGTTGGCCGCTAAAAGCACGGAGTTGGGGCGGACGATCTACCTGCTTTCCGACGAACCCTACCGTAAAATCATCTACGACCAGATCAAAGTGCCCTCAATTTTCAGCGCCTATACCGAATCATTGGTCTGCACCTCCTATTCCAAAGATCTGTCGATCCCCGGCGAGCGGCTGGGCTTTATTGCGATCCATCCCGAAGCTACCTACAAGGCGGAACTTTTGGCCGGGCTCATTCTAGCCAACCGTATATTGGGCTTTGTCAACGCACCGGCTTTGATGCAGCGGGTGGCGGCCAAACTCCAGGGTGAAAAGGTGGATGTCAACCGTTACCAAAAACGGCGGGATCTTCTGTGCAGCGGCCTAGCTGACGCGGGCTACACCTTCACTACGCCGTCGGGCGCTTTTTATCTCTTTCCCCAAAGCCCCATTGAAGACGATGCGGCCTTTGTGCAAGAGCTTAAAAAAGAGCGCATTTTGGTGGTGCCCGGTAGCGGATTCGGCGGGCCGGGCCATTTTCGGATATCCTATTGTGTTCCGGAAAAAACCATCACCGATGCCATGCCCGGATTTAAAAAAGTGTTGGCACAGTTTTAGTTTCACTAATGTGGCATGGAGTGGTATATACTCATTTCCCGGCCAAGACAGAGTTATCTTAGGAGGCTAAAAACCGTCATGCGGGCATGTCACTATTTTGTATAATCGTTTTTAGCTTCGGAAACACCATTGGGCAGATGAATGGTAAACCGGCTACCGTGACCTAATTCACTTTCCACGCTGACATGGCCGCCGTGGAGCGTCACAATATGTTTCACAATCGCCAACCCTAATCCGGTGCCGCCCATATGGCGGCTGCGGGCGCGGTCGACCCGGTAAAAGCGTTCAAAAATTCGGGGTTGATCCTTTTGGGGTATTCCGATTCCGTCATCTTCCACCAAAATACGGATGGCTGCTGCACCCTCTTTTACCGTGATACGCACCTCGCCGTTTTCAGGACTGTATTTCACGGCATTTTCGATGAGATTGACAAGGGCCTGTTCCAGCAACCGTTCATCCACCGCTGCGTAAACCGGCGTATCAAATTCGTACCGCAAGGTGATTTTTTGGGCGAATGCCCCTGGCTGGCATACCAGTATTGCCGCTTCGATAATCTTCCCCAGATTCGAAGGTGTCAACTGCAAGGCTGCCTGCTCCTCTATTTTGGAAAGTGAGAGCAGGTCGCTGACGATGGCATCCAGCCGATCCGCATGCCGGGCGATAATTTGCAAAAACTGTTCGGTCTCTTGGGGAGCTTCCAGGGCGCCGTCCTGCAATGTCTCCACAAAACCCTTGATGGCGGTGAGCGGTGTTTTGATTTCATGGGAGACATTAGCCACAAAGTCTTTACGCACGCGCTCCAGCCGCCGCAGACGGGTCACATCATTTAGAACGAGTAGCGTCCCCAGGCGTTCTTTGCCGCCGCCCTTTAGGGGTGTGGCCGTCAGTTGCCAAACCTGATTGTCCCGGTCGTGCAGGATGATGTCATCGGAAATGGTGCCGGTTGTTAATACCGCGGTAGCGATAAACTGCTGCAGATCACGATTGCGCAACACCTCCTGTAAGGAACGGCCTTGCGTATTGTCGGAACCATGACCCAGCATACGGACCGCCGCCTGGTTGATGCTGAGAATCCGGCCTTCCAGGCCCACAGCCACCACCCCTTCGTCCATACTGGAAACCACCGCCTCATAGCGGTTTCGTTGTTTGGAAATGGTGTCGATCCGTTGCTTCAGCTCTTGGGCCATCCGGTTCATATCTGTGGCCAGACTGTTTAATTCGTGGATGTTGGCTCCGCTCATTCGGTGGTCGAGCTCCCCGGCTGAAAACCGCTGCGCCCCTTGGCGCATCGTTTCCAACGGCCGTAAAATCCGTTTTGAGATCAAAAAGCCAAGCAACGTAGCCAGCAACGCAACGATAAGACCACTGGCGGCCAACTGCCAATGGACCGCCTTAATTTCTTGGTCAAGCGCGGTGAGCGGCAGTGCCGTGCGGATAACGGCATCAGGGGGTCTCTTTTCGTCCAGTGGTGCCGCCACATAGAGCATTCGGTGCCGAAGGGTTTGGCTGTAACGGATCGCCGACTCGACTTCACCGGTCAAAGCCGCGGCGATTTCAGGTCGGCCGCGTTGGTTATCCATACTGTGCGGTGCGGCCAGTGAATCGCCCACTACCGTCCCATCAGGTAAAATAACGGTAATATGAGTGGCGGTATTGCGGCCCAATTCTTTGCAAAGCGAATCAACCGTATCGCTCCGGGCGGCTTTTAAAAGCGGCTTTATCTGAATTGCCGCGATACGGGCTTCGGTCTCAAGCCCGGTAATATTTTGCCGGATGTGAAACTGTTTGATGGAGCGGGAGGTCAGTAGGCTGAACAGACTTAGCGCCAGGATAATGATCAGGAGGTAGGAAAAAAGGAGTTGATGGATGAAACGGATTTGGTGCTTCATGGCGCTTCACTAAAGCGATAGCCGACCCCTCGAACCGTTTCAATATAGCTTCCGCACACGCCCAATTTTTTTCTAAGCCCGACGATTTGAACATCCACACTGCGGTCGGTCACCGGATAGTCATCACCGCGGATGGCATCAATGATCTGGCTGCGGGTATAGACCCAGCCGGGCCGGGCCGCCAAAAAGGTAAGAATTTGAAATTCGGTATAGGTCAACTCGACCGGTTTTTGATCGGATAAAACCACCCTGCGGCAGGTGTCAATAAATAGCTCGTGGATACGGATTTCCTGGGCGTCCGGCGGCAATGTACGAATGCGTCGCAGCGCCGAACGGATACGGGCCACCAGGATTTTTGGGGAAAAAGGTTTGGTCACATAATCGTCGGCGCCCAGCTCAAGGCCGGTGATCACATCGGCCTCCTCACCTTTGGCGGTAAGCATAATCACCGGAATTTGTTTCAGTTGATCATCTTCGGTTAGTCGCCGCATGACGGTGAGTCCGTCCATTTTGGGCAGCATCAAATCCAGTAAAATCAAATCCGGCGGCTCTTTACGGATGGTGACCAGAGCCTCTTCTCCTGTTGCTGCGGTTACAACGTCAAAGCCTTCCCGAATGAGGTTGTAGCGGACCAGCTCCAGCAGGTCCGCTTCGTCATCCACCGCCAAAATGGTCGTATGCGCCATCGGTTTCACCTTGTCAAAAATCAACTCTGTTTTATTTAGGGACACATGTTACATGTTCGAATCTTAATAATGACTACCATGGCGGACAATTTCACCATCAATCATGTAAATGACCTCTTCGGCGATATTGGTGGCGTGATCGGCCACCCGCTCCAAGTGGCGGGAGATGAGCAACAGGTTGATTAAATTGCCGATGCGGCCCGAATGGTTACCCATGGCCTGTTTGATCACATCGTAGGCCCTGTTTTTGATCTCGTCCACTTCATCATCCAGGTGTAAAACGTTGTACGCAATCTCAATATCGTAATTGACCAAAGCATCGAGGCTCAATTTGAGCATATTTTGGGCCTTTTGCGCCATGACCGCATAATCGAAGGTAAACTCGTCCCAGCCGTCCAGGGCGATGCGCTCAGCCCGCTGGGCCACATTGACCGCTTGATCACCAATGCGCTCCAGTTCGTTGTTGATTTTGATCACCGCAATTAAAAACCGCAAATCAACGGCCACCGGCTGATGTAATGCCATGACTTTCAGGCACTCTTCTTCCACTTCCACTTCCATCTCGTCGACTTCATAATCGCTGCCATATATTTTACGGGCCAGATCGACATCCTTATCCAAAACCGCTTTTACGGAAAGGTGTACCCTCTCTTCCACCATGGCGCCCAAGGTCAGTAGTTTCTTTTTAATACTATCCAATGCTTTATGAAAATGTTTGGTCATGTCGGCTCCTCTTCAAAGACCCTTGCCACCCAGGGTCATTTAAGTTGGCCTTTTCGTAATGGCCTGAAATTAGGCAACTGTTAGCAATCCGTTAGAATCTGATTAGAAGTGCTCTTATTTGTGCTTCTGGTGTAACGTAAAAAAATAGTAACAACTTTCCGGTAATCAAACAACATGGTAAAAAATTTTACCTCCGCCCAACGGGACCATATATATGTCGATCAAAAAAATTGAAGCCCTAATAAAATTCTAACGAATATTGGACAAGCCTGGTTACTGTAAGAAAATATCTTATGGGGATGGTTGCGGAATTGATTTGGTTAAGGGAGTAGCCGATTGATTGAGCGTGTAATTTTCACATCGTAGCTCTTTTTCATGTGAAATCCAGGTTTGCAAGGCTCTAAAATAGAAGCCGGGCGTTTATATGTTATTGCCCAAAACACGGAGGTTACAACAATTTAATTAACATTGGCTGATTGTTTGCCGCGTAGCGGCTTCGTCCAACAAATGTATAGAGAGGGGCAAGTCTCGCAGCTACGCCGCAAAACTTGCCCCTCATGCCGGTGTTCGGTGTCTAAAAATATATATTCAATTGGAGGAGAATGTGCCTCTTGTCAAAATTGAGACAAGGAAGTCGTGGAGTGCATCTCAGAAGATAAAGATAATGGACGCTGTTCATTCAGCTATGAGAATGGCGCTGAAGATACCGGAAAATGATCGTGACATCAGATTCCAAGAGTATCATCCAGGGGATTATCAAGTTTCGCCTGATAAAACTCAAAATTATACCTTGATTGAAATATCCATGTTTTCCGGTCGTTCATTGCAAGCAAAGAAAGAGTTATATCAAAGAATCGTTGCCAACTTAGGCAAGCTGGGAATACTCGCTGGAGATGTTTTTATTGTACTTCACGAAGTTCCACTTGAGAATTGGGGCACCCGTGGAGGTATTCCCGCTTCGGAAGTGGATTTGGGCTTCAAAATCGGTGTTTAGAGCCACCGAACAATCGGCGTCAGTGGATGGCTATCGCCGCCACTGAACCACGTGTTCTGCATCTGAAAGAGACCTTTACACAATCAGCCACGTAAGGTTCAAAAGGTTAATGAATTATCCGTATTGACCATTCAGCAGAGCGCTAACCGTTCAATATTAGCGAACATCCCCCTTGCGACAATTGCTATTGGATAATAATATAGTGTGAATGTTCAGGGCTCAAGCTACGTTTGGCGGCATTGTGGAAAGTGTCCTCTTCTGCGATCTCGCAGGAGAGTAGAACCTTTTTATTGCCATCCAGCTTGGTTTTTGAGTCTGACAATCCATTGGCCAACAGCAGAACCAAGCATTACAGGACGGTGACATGCCACGTATATTCTGGATCATCATCGCTTTAATTTATCTCTTTTCACCCTGGGACCTTGTTCCCGAACGGGTCATGGGTATACGCGGCCTGATTGACGATATTATCATCTTTTTCCTGCTCTACCGTTTTTACAAAACAGGCCGCCGTCCTTTCGGCACATTTAAAACCGGCCCGACCGGTGGCCAAAACCGCTCGCCCGACCCGGCCCAAAACGCGCCCCAAAATCCATACGAAGTGCTGGGTGTCCAACCGGGTGCTTCCAAAGAGGAAATTCGCAAGGCGTATACCCAATTGGCCGCCCAATACCATCCTGATAAAGTAGCCCATTTGGGCGAGGAGTTGCAAAAAGTGGCCGAAGATAGGTTTAAGGCCATCGAGGCGGCCTATCGGCAGTTGAAATGACGGGTTAAAATAAGTTAATCGGCAGTCTCAAACACCACCCGATTGTCGGCCCAACGGACAAAAGCGCCGTTAATCACCTTTTCCTGACCAAAAATGTCGCTGATCCGAATACCACCGTCAACCGCCTCAATAGATTGAGCCGCTTCCATCACCAACAGATCTTCGTTGTTTCTCCTTAGATATACATTCTGGTCGCACACGGATTGTCTCCTTTTTTCCATGAAAGGGTGATAGATTTTATTCATCAGGTATTTTTTTAGTCAGTAACCGTTTGCCGGAGCAAAAGGCCGGGGATTCCAGGGATCACGGGTTGAAGTGACGGAAACTGAAAACCTTTTTTGAACCCTTACCCCCTTAAATCCTAGGATACCATTCATCAAACCAGGGGGTGTTTTAAAAGCGGTTTGTTGATGACGGCCAATTTAGCCACCCAAATAGGCCTTTTTCACTTCCGGGTCGTTTAACAGATCGTCGGCCTGGCCTTCCAGGACGATATTGCCACTTTCCAATACATACCCCCGGTCGGCAAATTGCAGCGCCAACCGGGCGTTCTGCTCCACCAGCAAAATAGTGGTCCCCTCCCGGTTGATCTCTTTTAAGGCGTCAAAGACGTTCATCATCAACAGCGGCGCCAAACCCATGGAAGGTTCGTCTAACAGCATGATCTTGCGACCGCTCATAAAGGCCCGACCGATGGCCAGCATCTGCTGCTCACCGCCACTCAAGGTTCCCGCCTTCTGGGAAATACGCTCTTTGAGCCGCTGAAAAATAGAAAAGACCCGCTTCAGGTCATCCTCGATGTTTTTCGTATCTTTCCTGGCAAAACAGGCTAACCTGAGGTTTTCCAAAACAGTCAGATTCCCAAAGAGCCGTCTGCCTTCGGGGACATGAGAAATACCCAATTGACTGACTACCTTGTCGGCGGAATAGTTGTTTAGGTCTTCACCGCTGAAAACAATCCGACTCTTCGGGTTCATGGGCACCAATCGAGATATGGCCCTTAGCGTCGTGCTTTTTCCGGCGCCGTTGGCACCGATAATGGTGACGATCTCACCCTCATCAAGGGTTAGATGGACACCGTGCAACGCGCGGATATTCCCGTAATCAACAATCAGATTTTCGATCTTTAGCATTGACGGTCTCTTAAAAAGTCGTTGCGTTTAATGACAACCTGAAAAGGGGCAACAAGCACCGCGAATCTTGTGGCATGAGGCTATTATTGCACAGACCCTAATGAGCTCACAATAAAGTGCGACACCGAAAATCGGGTGTTTCGATAAAGCCGCTCAGGTTTCCACCGTGTCCTTTCCTAAGTATGCCTCAATCACTTCCGGATTATTTTGAATCTCATCCGGTGTCCCTTCGGCAATCACCTCACCGAAAACGAGACACTGGATTCGTTCACACAGCTCCATGACAAACTTGAGGCGGTGCTCAATCAGAAAAATGGCCAATCCCAGCTTGGAATGAATACCCCGGATCACCTCCATGATCTGAACCAGCTCTTCGGGAGTCATGCCCACGGTGGGCTCATCCAAAAAGAGCACCTGGGGTTCCAGGGCCAAGGCGCGGGCCATCTCCACCCGGCGCTGGGCGCCGTAAGGTAAATTGACCACCTTCTGCTCGGCCAGGTGGTCAATATTTAGTAATTCCAGAAGCTCAATGGAGCGGGCCGTACTCTCTGTTTCCTGTTGGCGGCATTTGGCGGAACCGATAAACGATCCCCACAACCCGTAACTGAGTTTGGCGTAGCGGGCCATTTTGATGTGCTCCAAAACCGTCATGTGGCGCCACAGACGCAGATCTTGAAAGGTACGACCGATCCCCATGGCGGCGATCCGGTGTGATGGTGTCTGTAAAATGGACTGATCGTTTAAACAAACCCCTCCTTCCGTGGGGGTGTAGATTCCCGTGATCAGGTTAAAAATCGTTGTTTTACCCGCCCCGTTTGGGCCGATAAGGCCAACGATCTGACCCGGTTCGATGGAGAGGTTATAGTTGTGAACAGCGCGTAAACCACCAAAAAAATGGGTCATATTTTTCACCGTCAAGAGCGTCATACAGCACCCCCTCGCTCTTTAGGCGGAATTTTGGCTCTTAGGATTTCCCGCACGTTAAACTCACGAAAGGCGATAAGGCCGGTGGGGCGGTAAATCATCACCAAAATGAGAAGCAGCGGAATGACGATCCATTTAAATATCTCAAGAGGCCGTAAAGCCTCACCCAGCAAGCTGATGGAAACCGCGCCCACCACGGACCCCACCACAGAGTTGAGCCCGCCGAAATAGACCATTGCCAGCACTTCGGCTAATTTTTGAACGCCGAACATTGCCGGATTGACATAGCGCAGCACATGGGCCAGCAGCCCGCCGGCAACCCCTGCCCAAAAGGCGCCAAACATAAAAGTGGCCATTTTGGTTTTGCGGGTATTGACACTCATGGCCTCGGCGGCTGATTCATCGTCCCGTACCGCATTTAATGCTTTGCCCATGGTAGAATTGACATAATTATTGATTGCCCAAACGCCAATCACCACCACGATAAAAATGATCGGCAACGTCGCCCATCCAGGTTGCCCCGGAATTCCCCGAGCGCCGCCCAATACCTGAAGGTTTTCAAAGAGGCTTTTGATGATAAAAGTAAAGGCCAGACTGATAATAGCCAAATAATCCCCTCGGGTTTTAAAGGAGGGAATGGCCACAATCAGCGCCCCCAACGACGCCATTACTCCGCCGAACAGAAGTGCAAATGGAAAACTGAGCCAAGCCAAGGGGATGTTAAATATCGCTTCGCCAAGCACTTTATCGTCAACAAAACCGCCGACGGTAAATAACGATGCCATGTAAGCGCCAATCGCCATAAAACCGGGGTGGGAGCAGGAAAACTCTCCCATGTAGCCATTAATAATATTCAAGCTGAGGGTGAATAAAATGGCCACCATCATTAGTTTCAGGGTAATTAATCGATAGTCGCTTAAACTGCTCCAGATGTGACAAATGAGATAGAGCAGCGCCAAATGAATCAATGCCGATACCAGCAATGATGTCTTATGCAGTCCCCAGGCGACGGTATTGGTGATGCCTGCTGTAAGTCGGGCGACCACCCATAGCGGCGCCGCGTAAATCGCCGCAAAATAGATCACAGCCATGGGAATATGAAGGAGTGTGGGCGCTTCAAGCGGAGCCCCTTTAAAGAGGGTGTTCACGATTCCGGCAATCACCTTGAAAATGGTGACCAAACCAAACAGAACCGGCATTTTCGGCAGGTTCAAGAGCGCTGCCAATTGGGCGCCGAACGCTTTTTCTAAAAGCACACAAGCCAAAAAGCCAAATAAAAAACCGAGCAATGGAACCGGTTCAAACAGACGGGTAAAAAAGCCTTGATTCAAACCGGTTGTATTGGGAATGGATTGCGTCATGGAATCCTTCCTGTTTTTTCATCAATTACGCTACAGTCTCAATTTTGCGCTATAGGATTCACCAAACAGACCGTGGGGTCTGAAAATCAAAATCAACAGCACGATGGAGTAAGCGATAAGATCCCGTAAATTGGAGCCGATATTCAGCGCAAAGAGCCGATTGGCGATTTGTATGGCCGGGACAGTCATAATCTCGATAAATCCCAGCATAAATCCGGCGATACAGGCTCCCATAATGGATCCCCGCCCCCCTAGAATCGCAGCCACAAAGGCCTTCCAACCCAAGCTGACCCCCATGTAAGGATCAAGCACCGGGTAGGCCAGGCCAAAGAGAATCCCTGCTGCCGCCGCCAGCGCCGACCCGATGGCAAACGTCATGGCCGCGATGGTGTTAAGCGGCACTCCCACCAGCGGCACCACCACAAAATCGTAGGCCATGGCCCGCATAGCCATGCCCCATTTGGTTCGGGAAACAAACTGGTGCAAGGCAATCATTAAGGCGATGGAGACCATCACGATCATGATCTTTTTATTGGTGACAAACACCCCGCCGAAATCATAGGTGTGGGATTCAATCAACTGGGGAAACTTGATTCGCCGGCCGCCCAGGAACAAGATGTTGGAAGTTTCCAATATGATCCCGATCATCAGGCCCGTAATGGCCGCTGATGCACGGGGGGCTTCGCGCAATGGACGATACCCGACCCGCTCCACAATCACACCCACAATGGCCGTTAAAAACATGGCGGCCAGAATGGTCAGAATCAGTATCATCCAGCCCGGCAAAACAGCCGCGGCGCCGGCGCCGAAGAGAGCAATCAGTCCCGTGGCTACAAAAAGACCAATATAGGCCCCCACCATAAAAATATCCCCATGGGCAAAATTGAAGAGCATTAAAATGCTGTAAACCATGGAGTAGCCCAGTGCAATCAATGCATAAAAACTGCCCCACTGAAGCGCGTTGACAAGATTTTGCATGAAAAATTGGAAGGTCATGGAGGCCTCTTTTACAAAGAAATTGAGGCCTGAAAAGAAACTTTCAGGCCTCATTAGCTTAAATCAAGCCCTCGATAATCATAGCAACGAGGCTATCGTGATTCTATTTCGGGCAAACCGATTTATTAAACGCGAATTGACCTTCGTCGTTGATTTTTACCACGACAGCACACTTTTTCGGATCGCCATCCGGGGTAAAGGTCATCCCACCGGTAATGCCGGGAAAATCTTTGACGGCAGCCAAAGCATCTTTTACCTTTACCCGATCGGCCTTGATGTCTCCTGACAATCCGCCAGTGTCCTGAATGGCCTGAAGCATCAGCCGCAAGGAGTCCCAGGTAAGTGCGGCCACATCATCGGGCGTTTTACCATATTTGGCGGTGTACTCATCGATAAAGGCTTTGGTGGAACCCTCGGCGCCGGCGGCCGCGTAATGGGTGGAAAAGAAGTAACCCTTGCAATCGTCACCGCAAAGCCCCATCAGGTCACCCCCGCCCCAGGAGTCGGAACCCAAGATCGGTTTGGTCCAACCCATCTCTGTGGCGGCGCGGATGATCAGCGGTACTTCGGAGTAATATTGCGGAGTAAAGAGGACGTCAGCACCTGATGCAACAATATTGGTCATCTGGGCGGAAAAATCCTTATCGCCGGTAGTGAAGGATTCAAAAGCCACTATCGATCCGGCGCCGTGCAGATCTTCAAATGCGGCCTTGAAAAATTCGGCCAGCCCTTTGGGGTAGTCTGCGGCAATGTCGTAAAGAACCGCCGCTTTTTTAGCGCCAAACTCTTCAGTAGCAAAATCGGCGATCACCGGTCCCTGGAACGGGTCCAGAAAGCAGCCTCGGAAAACAAAAGGACGATCCAAAGTGGTATTGGGGTTGGTGGACCAGGGACTGATCATCGGTGTGGCGTAGTTATTGGCCACCTCGCCCGCCGGAACGGCCTGGCTGGAAGATTGAGGGCCGATAATACCCAGCACTTCATCTTCGGTAATCAGCTTGGTGCTTGCCTTAACCGCGGATTCAGCTTTGTATTCGTTATCCTCAAAGATAAATTTCAACGCGTACGTTTTGCCGCCCGTCTCAAGAGTCGGGTTCTTGGCAAGATACATTTCCGCTGCGTTTTTGGTGGACGCGCCCACGTCGGGATTATCCCCGGTCAAGGGTGCGTTAAACCCAATGGTAATGGCATCCTTGGCCCAACAAGGGCTCAAAGAAAATCCAACAATCAACAGTGAAATAGTGAATAATGTAAACTTTTGCATATATCCTCCTCATTTCTATAATTGATGCGGCTTAAATATACTTATACCTCAACTTTCGGAAATGATTTTACCCATTCCCGAAAGTTTAGTTATACTGACTATGCGCATATGTCAAGCATACTTCAGAAATTTTGTTGGGGCATGCAAAAACAGCCCTGAGTAAGAGCACATAAACCCGAATTTTGAGAGAATCACCCAAGCCTCTCCTTGCCGGTGAAGGGATATGTGCTTTTCCTTGTTTGAAAACTTTACGACGGCGTCCAATGCTGCCATAGTTTCATGCCACGTACCGGCTGATTGTATCTCCGCCAGGAGTTATCTTTTAACTATGGCGATGAAGGTATTGCCCGGACATTGCAATGGTACAAACTGATCCGGATCGTTGGATGGATGCCTGTCATCGTGAAAGGACCCATCAGGGCAAGATGTGTTGCGGAAGAACGTCCATGGAGACCCTATGAAGATGGTAAGAAAATCCGTCAAGAAATAATGGCAGCTTGATTTTAATCTGACAGGCACCTTGGTAAAACCGGTAACGGTCAGATCAAATATGAACTATTACACGTTAACATCTGACGGGATGACCGTTATTTCAATTTAATAAACGGCTTGATCCTTTCCAGTGTCTTTTCACCAATATTTTTTACTTTCAACAGTTGCCCGGCCTTGGTGAATTTGCCGTTTTTCTCGATATAGTTTTTAATGTTTGCGGCTGTTTTTTCACCGATCCCCGGCAGTTGTTGTAGTTCATCCATGTCCGCGGTATTGATGTTGATTTTACCCGCGGGCATGCCTTCGTCAATTTTTTCCGACATCACTTCGGTCTTGGGCGTCTTGTCCGTTTTCGCGTCGGCAATGGAGAAAGTGGTCATCGCAACAAGGGTACAAAACAGTCCAACAGCAAACAGGATTCTTTTTGTCATTTAAGCCTCCATTTCATAATGTTGTATTCGCAGCAAATATTCATAGGGTCTCCATCAAGTCCGCCAAAACGACTACCCCATTATATCATCTGCCTGTTGAGTTCAAGTTATTTTTTGCGTTTTCTTTTTGAGCAACATCTATTGACGCCATCTGTTCTTGATGGGATAACGCTTTCCTTGACAAAGCGTGGTTATAGGACCTTTTATGTCGACAACATTGGACATTTTAATCGAAAACGGCACGATTCTCACCATGGATCGGAGTCTAACTCTTCTGGAAAGAGGGTTTATCGGTATTTCAAATGGGGCCGTCGCCCATTTGGGTTCCGAGGCGCCGCTCCTTCCCGCCCACCGTCGAATCGATGCCAAAGGGGGCATCATCATGCCGGGTCTGATTAACGCCCATACCCATGCCGCCATGACCCTTTTTCGCGGCCTTGCCGATGATCTCCCTTTAATGCGATGGCTCAACGATTATATCTTTCCCGTTGAGCAGCAAATGGACGCCGAGTTTGTTCATGCCGGCACCATGCTGGCCTGCGCCGAGATGATTGCATCGGGAACCACCACTTTTTGCGACATGTATCTTTTTGAAGATACCGTTGCCAAGGCGGTGAAATCCACCGGACTGCGCTGTCTGCTAGGCGAAGTCCTCTATGATTTCCCTTCACCCAACTACGGGTCGCCGGAAAACGGATTGCGCTATACCCAGGATTTGATCGAAAAGTGGTGCGATGACCCGCTGATTTCCGTGGCTGTAGAACCCCACGCCACCTATACCTGCAGCCCTGACCTTTTACGGGCGGCCCATGATCTGGCGACACACGCCAATGTCCCCATGGTAATCCATCTGGCTGAAACCAAAACCGAAGTGACCGATATACAAAAACGGTTTGGCAAGCGGCCCGTGGCCTATCTGGACGATTTGGGGCTTTTAACCCCCAACCTGATTGCCGACCACTGCATCCACATCACGCCCGCTGAAATGGATCGTATGGCGGCAGTCGGCGTCCGGGTTGCACATACCCCGGAAAGCAACATGAAATTGGCGTCGGGGGTGGCGCCCGTCCATGAGATGCGCTCCCGCCAAATTCCCGTGGCTCTGGGAACCGATGGGTGCGCCAGCAACAACAATCTCGATCTTTTTACCGAGATGGGTACCGCCGCCAAACTGCCCAAGGTGTTTCGCATGGACCCCACCTTGATGGATGCTCAAACTGTCTTGAAAATGGCCACCTGTGACGCCGCCAGGGTGCTTGGCATGGATGCGATCATTGGTTCTTTGGAGGTGGGCAAACAGGCCGATATCATTATCCTGGACACCCAAAAACCCCACTGGGTGCCGCTTTACAACCCCTATTCGCAGATTGTCTATTCCGCCAACGGCGCCGATGTGCGCCATGTGATGGTGCAAGGGAAAATGCTGCTCCTGGACGGACAATTTCAAACATTGGATATAGGCAAAGTTTACACCCAAGTCGCCGCCATGAGCCACAAGGTACGGCAATGGCTGAAACAGGCAAGTTACGCCGGATAAAGATAACAGGCTGCTTGATGGCCGTCACCAACGGAGACCATGGGCGGCGTGGTCAGAGTGCAGCCGGACATGGCGTAGGGGCAGCGGTTATGAAAACGGCAGCCGTCGGGTAGCTCCAGCAAACCGGGCACCACACCGCGGATGGTGCTCAGCCCGGATTTACCCTGTAGCTCCAAGCGCGGAATCGCTTTGAGCAATCCTTTGGTGTAAGGGTGCCTTGGCCTGGCAAATAGCGCCGTCACCGGACCGGTCTCAACAATCTTACCCGCATACATCACCGCCACCTCATCGCACACCTGCGCCACAACACCCAATGCATGGGTGATCATTATCACCGCCATTCCGCGCTCTTGTTGAAGCTCGGCGATGAGGTTCAGAATCTGGGCCTGGATGGTCACATCCAGGGCCGTGGTGGGCTCATCGGCGATGAGCAGCAGCGGCCGGCAAGCCAAGGCCATGGCGATCATCACCCGTTGACGCATGCCGCCGGAGATCTGGTGCGGATAGTCTTTCAGCCGCAGCCTGGGTTCGGGGATACCCACTTTTTGCAACAACGCGACCGAGGCCGTCTCAATGTCATCCACCGACATATCAGGAAAATGTAATTCATACACCTCGGCCAACTGACGGCCGATCCGGTGCACCGGATTAAGGGCCGTCATGGGTTCCTGAAAAATCATGGCGATGCGGTTGCCCCGGATAGTATGAATCTCATCCACGGATAGATCGAGGATATCGGTTCCGTTAAAATGAATCGTTCCCGCGGAAATCCGGCCCGCCGGCTTGGGCAGCAGCCGCATGACGGAGAGTGCGGTGACACTCTTGCCGCAGCCGGACTCGCCCACCAGGCCCAGCGTTTTGCCCTTATGGGCGGTTAAAGTGACATCATCCACCGCCCGCAGCGGCCCCGCCTCCGTATCAAAGGTGATTTGTAAGCGGTTAACCGATAAAAGCGGTTCCAAGGCAGATCACCCCTCAAGGCTGGACATTTTATAGGTGGTGTCGATTATTGTCTCCGGCGGGAACGGTCGCTTTTTCTTTACGGCCTTCTTGGTTTCATCGAAAAGGGCCTTATCAAGCCAAAACAAGCCGCCGGTGGTGCTGTCAAAAGGCGTAAAAAGATCGCCGGTATGTTTTGTGCCTAACACATCGGGAAGTCGCCACCAGCGCCAAGCCCCTTGACGCACATAGGGCACCATAAAGGTGGGCACAAAACAGCCGATCTCATGGATCTTGGTTTGAATTTGACGCGAAAGGGTTTTACGTTCCGCTTCATTCAGGGATTGACGATAGGCGTCGATCAACCGGTCCATCTCCGGGTTGTCGGTATTGGTGATATTATTGGTTTGGGGTTTGTGGGCATTGGCCGAATGGAAGTGTTCCCAATATTGGGGCCGTAGCGACGTGCTCCAGCCTGACCATGCCACATCATGCTTTTTTTCGATAATCTTTTTATAGTGGGCCGATGGATCCAGGCGCTGCAACCGCATCTCGATTCCCGCTTTTTTGGCCTCTTCTTTCAGGACCACCAGCCGAGGAGTATCATCTTCCTGGCTGTAGGAAACCTCCACGGAGAAACGCCGGCCCGCCTTTTCCCAAATACCATCCCTGCCCCTGGACCAGTCTGCTCCGGTTAACAAGGTGTCTACTTTCTCAAGATCAAACCGGCGGGCGCGGATCTCCCTGTTGGTATAGTCGCCATAGCCGGTAAACCCGTTTTCCAGCCGAAAATAGTCTTTGCGCAATACCTTTTCGATCACCCGTTGAACATTCATGGCATGGGCAAACGCATAGCGAACGTTCCGGTCCTGGAAAATCGGCCGGTCCTGGTTGAGCCAAAGCCCCATGGCCGACTGCCGGGTGTCGTTGAAAAACCGGAATTTGCGGATATAGCCGTCATGAAATTCTTTCGTATCGGCCTTAACGTGCCACCATTTGGGCCGCGTTAGCGCAAAAACATCCACCCGCCCTTTTTTAAAATGTTCCCAGAGCACATTGATATCCCGGACTACGGTGTAGACCACCCGATCCACGTTATACCGATTTTTAAAGTACGTCAGATCCTTTGCCCACCAATCCTTTTTACGCTTAAAAAGAACAAGTTTACCCTTTTTAAACCCGTCGATTTGATAGGGCCCCGTGTTGGGAACAATTTTCCAGTTAAATTTCTGCACAAACTGATCATCCAGTTTCCCGTAAAAGTGGCGTGGTGTCGGGCTGATACCGATCTTTAAATGGAGATCCGGCTGGGCCTTGCTGCTCACCACAGCCAGGGTATGCTCGTCGAAGATATCCACCCGGTCAATCTCACTGCTGTAATAGTCGTTGTACCAGGGGGCTACGATCTCTTTAGCGCGCATAAACTCCAGGGTATATGCAAAATCCGCGGCGGTCACCGGCATGCCGTCGGACCAGCGGGCGGCCGGGTTGAGCTTAAAATACATGGTTTTGCCGTCGTCGCCGTAAGCCCAATGGGTGGCGATCTCGGGGATGATATTTTCCGTATTGGGATGAATACCGATCAAACTCAACTGATTGCCCAAGATGGCGCTGCGGAAGCTGCTGTTGGAATCGGGGCCGACGGTGCGGAAAGTTAAGGGGAAACTTAAAATGGCATCGTGAAACGTACCGCCCTTAACCGCATCGGGTGAGGCAAAAACCGGATCGTTCTCATTGGTAAGCCACTCGATATTTTCGGGTAGCGTTGCTGCAAGGGAGTTAATGGTGCAAAGGTTAATTGAAGACAAGACAAAAATTAAGATGGGAATAATTTTGTTACATACGTTCGCATCTTTTTTCTGGCTACCCAATAAACAATTCATCTTTACAACCTTTATCCTGCCATTTCCAGAAATAATTGTAGTGGACAACGGGGCGTTCAATAAACATTGTCTCCGTGCTTCTTAACAAAACAAATTTCTTCTTCCGCCCTCTTTGGATCTGCCACTTTATTTCTGGTTTCATTCTCAAAAAACCGATCTTCACATTTACCTCTTATTTTGCATTCCTTACAAAATATTCTCAAGTTACAATTACTGTATCCGATGTACCAAAGTATATCGAGGTCAATTGGAAAAAGTTCTGATTCATTTTGCAACAAGTCCTTGAGTTCTTTTTGGAAACCTGGAGAGTTGGTTTCCAGGTTTTTATATTCTTCTTTAAAAACCAATTGAAGTCGATAGCACAGTAACCTCCTTACATGCACATCAACAGGTAGCTTTAGACATCTAAGTATTTTGGGTTGTTCAATCCCAAAGCGATTCATTGTATCGGTAAAACAGAAAAAATGGTTTAGAACTAAATTGGCGATTTTGGGGCCTATATATGGCAAATCATCTAACTTTTTTTCCATATTTCTTATTGTATCTTCAGCCCCACTTTTAAGGCTCTCTTTAAAATCAAAATCTTTAAATTTATCTTCAAATTGTATGAATATTTTTAATACATTTTTTTTTGACAGCAGAATTGGACGAGCCTGGACGTACATCAAAAGAAGCCTTTTCAACCGACTGAGACCATCAATATTTTCTGTAATCCCGAAGCTTTCCATTCTAAATGAATGGAAGTTATCATGCTCTTCTTTATATGCTCCTTTCACATAACGGATTACTTTAATTGCATTTTCTTTGCTCTTGAAATATCCCATCACTCACTCATACGTTGTATGCATCTTCGGATCAAACGCCTCTCGGATCGCCTCGCCAATAAAAGTGACGGCGATCAGGGTTAACGTCATGGACGCAATCACCGACGAGACAATCCACCATGCGTCCAGATTGGCCCAGCCCTGGGATAGCAGCTCACCCCAGCTAGGGGTCGGCGGCGGAAGGCCAAAGCCCAAATAATCCAGTGAGGTTAGCGCCACGATGCCGCCGGAGACGGAAAAGGGCACAAAGGTGACAATAATGGCGATGGTGTTGGGGATGATGTGCCCAAAAATGATCCGCAGACTACTCGCCCCAAGGGTGCGCGCCGCCAACACATATTCCCGCGCCCGCTCTTTATAGGTCACCGTACGGATGGTCCAGGTGATTCCGATCCAGCCAAAAAAAGCCATGATCAGGATCAGGGTCATGAAATTGGGCGCCACAATGGAGGAGACGATAATAATGACGTATAAAAAGGGAACATTGCTCCATATCTCAATGATCCGCTGAAAAATCAAATCAAACAGCCCGCCCCAATACCCCATGGCGCTGCCGACGGATACCCCGATGATGTAATTGGCCGCCAGCAGCAGCAGCGAAAAAATAATGGCGATGCGAAACCCGTATACCAACCGGGCAACCAGATCCCGGCCCACCGTATCGGTGCCCAAATAGTGTTTTTGCTCCCATGAGGGCGGAAACGGCGGGTAGCTGTCTTCCTTAAGGTCGTTTTCAAAGGCGTTATAGGGAACCGGCGGCAACAGCACCCAATTGCCCCGGCCTTCCTTTTTGAAAATCTGCTGAAGCTCACGGTAGTTGGTTTCATAAGCGTAATCGAGCCCGAACACCGCTCCGGGAATGATCCGCGTATATGTGGGAAAGAAATAACGCCCCTCATAATGGACCACCAATGCGCGATTATTGACCAGCAGCTCGGCACACAGGGATAGCAAGATGGCCACCCCCATCAGTATAAATGAGTAGTAGCCCCGCCTGATGGAGCGAAAACGTGTAAACTGCTTTATGGTCAGGGGGTTGAACTTCATCAATGGCGTCCGCCCCGAGCCGTTTTACGGCCGGTTGAATGGGTTTTGGGCCCCTACTGCACCAATTGGTTAAACAGCTCTTTGGCCTCTTGGGCTGACGGATTAAGCGAAAGGGCCTGTTTGGCCGTCAGCAAAGCCTTCAACGCATTGCCGTTGGCAAAAAAGGCTTTCGCCAGCCCGATGTAGCCGGCAATATTTTCCGGCGCCATTTTAACGGTTTCGGTAAATGCCTCCACCGCCGCCCCGGCGTCCCCTTTTTGGAGCATTTCCCTCCCAAAACCCAGGATTTGATCCAACGCCTTATTAAAAAAGAGCGGACTATCTTCACTCAAACCAAGGCCCTCTTTTAATTGGCTCAAGCCGCCCTGAAATTGTCCCTTTTTAAAAAGCGCCCCCGCCGATCCCAGCAACGCATCCATCAGGACATTCAACACCTCGCCGCGAGTCTCTTCAGGTGCAATGCGATAAGCGGTTCTAAGGGGCGGCAGCGCCTTTTGCCATTGACCCAGATTCACATAAGAACGCCCCAAATAGAGGTGGGCTTTTCCATGATTCGGGTCGCTTGCAACGGCTTTGGCAAAATAGCTCGCGGCCTCCGCGTACTTGCCCTGATTAAAAAAGCCCTTGGCTTTTTCAAAGTCCATCTTCGCAGGGGAAAATCCGACCCCGGCGCATCCGGTCAACAGCCCTGCAAGCAGTAACCCAATCCATAACTTTTTCATATCCAATTCCTTTGTCATAAGTGTGTCAAGGTAATCATCGGCCATCCACTTTATAGACGCACACGGCTATTCAAACTTCACCCTGGGATCCACCATAGCCACGCAAAGATCCGACAGAATATTACCAATCATAAAGAGCAGCGCCGATATGACCAGTATCCCCAAAACCACCGGATAGTCGCGCTCAACAACAGATTCGTAACCCAGCAGCCCCATCCCGTCGATATTAAAAACTTTTTCAATGAGAAACGAGCCGGATACGATAATGGAAATATTGTTACCGAAGCTGGTGGCAATGGGGATCAGGCTGTTTCGCAAAGCATGCCGAAAGACCGCCGTCTTGAAAGGGACGCCCTTGGCAATGGCCGTGCGGACATAGTCAGCGGCCAGGTTATCCATCAGGCTGTTTTTCATCAAAAAGGTCATCACGGTAAAAGAGCCCAGCACATACGCAAGCAGCGGCAGGACGGTATGACGGGCAATATCGCCGATTTTACCCCACAGCGAAAAATCTTCAAATTCATAACTGGTCAATCCACCCAAGGGAAAGATCTCCCAATGGGAGGCAAAGAGCATCAACAAGAAAATTCCGATCACCCAACCGGGGATGGCGTAACCGATAAAGACAATAATGGAAGAGACGTTGTCAAAGGCGGTTTTATGGCGGATCGCTTTGGTGACGCCGAGAGGGATACAAACACTGTAAACCAAAATCAGGGAAAGGAGTCCAAAGTAGAGTGAGATCGGTATCCGGCTTCTGATCATCTGCCACACCGGATCATAATAGCGGGTGGAAACACCCAAATCGCCGGTGAGTACCTTGCCCAGCCAGTGCAGATAACTTTGCAGGACCGGCTTGTCAAACCCGTAATAGGCCTTTAAGGCATCCAGTTGCGCGTCGGAAAGGGGCTGGGTTTGATTTTCCGAGGGTACACCCGTAGCGCTTTGCATCTGACGGGCCTGCACAATGATCCGCTCGATGGGGCCGCCTGGCACCAGCCGGGTGATCACAAAAACCATCACCGTAATCCCGATAAAGGTCGGGATCATTAAAAGCATGCGCCTGATAAAATAAGCCGTCATTGGTCGAATTCGGAATTCAGTTAAAATAGATCACCGTGACAAATTGCAAGAATCCGTCAACGTTGACGCTATCCGAAGGCCATGGTAGCACTTAATAGCTCAAGCAAGCATGATTTTCAACCAACGCAGCCTGAAAAGAGTTAGATGCAATCAATCACCGCGACCGTTCCGGCCCAAGAGATTTCATTCCGAATTACAAACCTTCAACAACATTTGGTCCAAAACCGGCTTGACGGCGCCTTGATTTTACAAAAAGCCGATCTCTTTTACTTTTCCGGTACCATCCAGGATGCCCATCTCTATATTCCCGTAGAGGGCCAACCGCTGCTCATGGTTTACAAAAGCCACGCCCGGGCCCGGGCTGAGTCCTCTTTGAAGCGGGTGGTGCCGTTAAAGAGCCCTAAAACGCTTATTCAGATGGTCGCGGATCATGGCATGGCTACACCCAAAACCATCGGGATGGAGCTGGATGTGATTCCGGCCAACCATTTCATCCGTTATCAAAAGATGCTCCATCCGGTGACCATTGTCGATCTCTCCCATGCGATCCGGCGGGTGCGAGCCGTTAAATCACAGTGGGAGATTGAGCAGATCGCAACGGCGGCATCGTTTTCCGACCAATTGGCCGCAGCCCTGCCCACTCTTTTGGAATTTGGTGACACGGAACTGGCCTTGGCCGGCAAGATCGAAGCACTGGCCCGGAAGTTAGGGCACCAGGGGATTGTGCGAATGCGAATGTGGGGCGGTGAGATGTTTTACGGCCACCTGATGGCCGGGCCCGATGCCGCGGCGCCCAGCTTTTTGGCTTCCCCCACCGGCGGGGTCGGGGTGAGTGCGGCCGTGGCCCAAAGCGCCAGCCACCGACCGATTAGAGAAAATGAGCCGATTTTGCTCGATTATGTCTTTATCCACAACGGCTATGTTTCCGACCATACCCGTGTTTTTGTCAAGGGCCGTTTGCCTGATCGATTGTTAAAGGCTCACGATAATATGCTGAGAATTGAGGCCGCCCTGAAAAAGACGGCTTGTCCCGGCGCCGTAGCAAGCGAACTTTACGATGAGGCTGTCGCCATGGCTGCCGATACGGGATTGGCCGATTATTTTATGGGGGCCGGAAAACAGAGAATCCGTTTTGTGGGGCATGGTGTCGGCCTGGAACTGGACGAATATCCTTTTTTGGCCAAAGGTCAGCAAATGCGGCTTGAAAAAGGAATGGTGATTGCTCTGGAGCCTAAAGCCATCATGCCCGATTGGGGCGTTGTGGGTATTGAAAACACCCATCTGGTAACAGACGAAGGCCTAAAGCCATTCGGACAGTATCCTTCTCAAATCACGGTCATCTGAGTTCAAAAGCCTGCGGGCGGAGTTGGGGCATGATGTACAATGATACATCAGGATTTTACCGTTTGGAGAATTGGAAGCGTTTGCGGGCGCCGGGCTGACCGTACTTTTTCCGCTCTTTGACCCGTGCGTCGCGCCTTACAAATCCGGCCTTTTTGAGGGCCGCACGCAAATCGGGTTCGGCCAGGATCAACGCCTTGGTGATCCCGTGCCGGATCGCGCCGGCCTGCCCGGTAATACCGCCGCCCCGTACCCGAACAACCACATCGTAGTTGCCGGTGGTATGGGTGAGCTGCATCGGTTGCAGCAGCACCGATTTCGCCGTATTGAGGGTGAAATAGTCATCAAGAGGTTTCTCGTTCACCGTAATCTGACCTGTACCGGGCATCAGCCATGTGCGGGCGGTTGCGTTTTTCCTTTTGCCGGTGGCATAAAAAGCGTTCTTCATCGATAATTAGTTCCCTGCTTCTATGGGGTTAAAATCTTTGTCCAGCAAAATGGGTTGCTGCGCCTGGTGGCCATGCTCATTACCACAATACACCTTGAGTTTTTTAAAAAGTTTGCGGCCCAGCCGATTCTTAGGCAACATGCCTTTAACGGCAAAACGGACCAGATCTTCCGGCTGTTTTCCCATCAATTTTTCAGCCGTGATGCTTTTAATGCCGCCCATATAACCGCTGTGGCGATAGTACGTTTTATTTTTCAATTTACGCCCCGTCAGCACCACTTTGTCGGCGTTAATCACGATGACGTGGTCGCCGGTATCTACGTGGGGCGTAAACATCAGGTTATGTTTGCCGCGCAGCCTTGCCGCCACCGCCGACGCGAGCCTTCCCAGCACCTGCCCCCGGGCGTCAACCACATACCAGTTGCCGGGGTTATCGGTCGCTTTTGCACTTGGCGTATATTTTTTCACCACGATTCTCCTTTGTCACAATGATCACGCTCATTTTTGTAAACCGGAATATTTAATCGCCCGACAAATAGATGTCAAGTAAAAAGGGGTTTATAAGGGACTTCCCTGTATAATTACACGATGGTTACGGAAAAGGTTCATCTTATGCGATTTTTTTCTGAACCGGATATCCCAAATGTCGAAAAGCCTCATCAGACGCTTTCCGGCCGGCGGATGTACGCAACACCATACCGATCTTTAGAAGGTAGGGTTCCACCACATCCACCAAAGTGTCGGTCTCTTCCTGTAGAGTGGCCGCAATGGCCTCAATCCCAACCGGCCCGCCCTTGTAAAAATCGATGATCGTCTTGAGATACCGCCGGTCCAGCTCCGTTACACCGCGCTGATCCACCCCCTCCAGCATCAACGCCGTATGAACCGTTTTGGCGTTGACACGTCCGTCGCCGCGCACTTGAGCGTAATCCCGCACCCTTTTGAGCAGCCGGTTGACCACCCGGGGGGTTCCCCTGGAACGCCCGGCCAGCTCTTTGGAACCAGCCACATCAATAGGGACCTCCAAAATTTGGGCGGATCGCCGCGTAATCTGAACGAGCTCTTTTTCACTATAAAAATCGAGACTGCGGAAGATCCCAAAACGATCCCGCAATGGGGCTGAAAGCAGCCCCACCCGGGTAGTCGCACCCACCAGCACAAATGGCTTTAAAGGGATTTTATGACTGCGGGCATGGACACCCTTATCAAAAACAATATCCACGGAAAAATCTTCCATGGCCGGGTAGAGAAACTCCTCCACCACTTTGGGGGTGCGATGAATCTCGTCAATAAAGAGAATACCGCCCGTTTCAAGATGGGTTAAAATTCCCACCAGATCCCCCCCTTTTTCCAAGGCCGGACCGGAAGTGACGGTCAGATTGCCGCCGGTTTCGTGGGCGATGATATGGGCCAGGGTCGTTTTACCCAGGCCCGGTGGGCCATGGAGCAGGACATGATCCATGGGCTCCTGACGCCCTTTGGCCGCCTCGATAGCGATGTGAAGGGTCTCCACCACATCCTTTTGGCCGATATATTGCGAAAGGTTTTCAGGTCGCAGCGATTTGATTTCCGGGGCTTTATCATCAGGCAGTTCTTTTCCGGCCACAATGCCGTGGTGAGTAATGACGGGCTCTGTCATAATTTGGCTCTCTGGTAAATGGCTTCCACAAGCCGGCCTGCACTATCGATCTCCGGATGATGTCGCAATGCTCTTTCGATCAGTTTCCTGGCTTCATTGGGTCTGTGACCCAATTGGGCTACCAGAGCGTTCCGGGCCTCCTTGATAAAACCATCGTCGGGCACTGTTTGCCGGTGATCCAAATAGGCGCTGCCCGCGCTAAAAGCACTCAACTTCCCGGCCAAAGCGGCCGCCATTTTTTCGGCCGTTCGTTTGCCGATCCCTTTCAATTGGCACAGTCGGGGAATGTCCCGAGCCTCGATGGCCGCAGCCACCTCTTCCACCGGTATTTCGAGTGCTTTCACCGCTTTTAACGGGCCGATATCCGCCACGGAAATAAATTGCTCAAAAAAGGCTTTCTCAGCCAAGGTGTTAAAACCGACGAGCACCGGGCGTGGCTGCCGTTCGGTCTGGTAGTGATAGATGTGAAAGGCAACCGTTTCATCGGCTTCGGTCTGTTTTAAACCGGCTTTTACCACCACGGGAAGCAGCACCTCATAGCCGACCCCGCCGGCCAGCAATACCACCCGGTCCTCTTGAGCCTCAATAACGGTTCCTTCGAGAAACGCAATCATCTGTTTTTCCAGGTTACTATGTAGAATCGAGCAACATCGCGGTGAAAAGTTCAAGTTCAAACCGTTGTGAATGATGGGCGGCGCTACGAAACATAATACAAGACGCTTTCCGGTGATGCCATCAGGCGCTGCTGATCCGCATGGCGGTATAGCCCAATCAGCGCCAACCCCAACGCATCCGCCGCATGTGAGGGCTGGATGGGGCCTTTCACAGCCAAACGGTTGCGGACCGCTTTTTCCAACTGCGCTTTGGTGGCGTTGCCGTTCCCGGTTAAGCTGCGCTTCGCTTCACGGACCGGGATTTCAGAAACCGTCACCCCATTGGAACTTCCCGCCAATAAAATCACCCCGGCCACTTTTGCCAGTGAAAGGGCCGAGGTGGGAATCCGTTTAAGAAAAAAAACATCCTCCAGCACCATTAAATCGGGCTGTTCGGTCACGATGGTGTTGGTCAGTTTGGTATGAATCTGACGTAACCGGTCGGCCAGCGGCCATTGACTGGCCGTCCGTATACATCCATATGAAAAGGTGGAGACATCAAATTGATGGCCCGTCACGATCCCAATACCGGTGGCGGCCAAACCCGGATCAATGCCCAGCACTTTAATCATTGACCACAAGCCAAATGAAAAAGGAGGGCAGTCGGCATCCTCCGTAAGTTCATTTTCACAAATCCTAAACTCGATAGTTCCGGAAAGGGCTCATTTACAAGGTGCTCTTTTATCGGAAGTTCATGTAGGTCCGCCGAGAGTCTGATATGCCGCAACAATTTAGATACGGCGTTTACAACAAGATCAAGGTCACATGTCGGCCAACTTCTGTCGGGCAATTTCAGCCTCATTGGAATCTGGATAGCGCCTGATCAATTCCTTATAAATCAGGCGGGCATTGGTTGGATCCTTTAAATTATTGAAGGCAATGGCCTGTTTTAATAGCGCTGCTGAAACTCGATTCCCGTCAGGGTAGGCTTCAATCACCTTTTGATATTCCAGGATCGCCTTTTCGTACCACTTCTCCCGATAAAAGATCTCCGCCAAAAAGAATTGAGCGTCATCTGCCTGTCTTGACTTCGGATACTGCCTAACAAACGTCTCAAAATTGACCCGGGCCGTTTCGACGTCATCGCGATCAAAAGCACTTTTTGCCAGCTCAAACAAGCCCTGTTCAGATGCCGACGATGCTGATGAGCCCAAGCCCGGTGAGGTGGTGTTACCACCCGAAACAGCTGTCAGCTCAAGGTTAAGATATCGTTCCAATTGAGCGATACGGGCAGTTAACGCCTGATTTCTCTGGGTCAAAACCTCAAGCCGTTGCACCAGTGTCTCTTTCTGGAAAGAGTCATTGGCATTTAACTGAAACTCCAGTTCTTCGATCCGGCCGCTCAATTGCTGGTTCTTTTCCCGTAGGATGTCCAGTTGGGCCGCCAAGCCGGCTGTTTGATCCCGCAACCGGCTCTCTTTGGCGCCAATTGTCTTCTGCGTGGATTCATCCAGGGCCTGCAGCTGCTTTTCCAACCGAAACATTCGCTCATCAAGGGGATAAAGATCCTTGGATGTGACGCACCCGATAGGGATCGTCCCCAGCGCTAACAAACAGATGCAACAGATCAATTTTTGCATTTTTTATCCAATGTTGTGATAAAACGCCGTCTCAACCCGGAACCGGGAGACGAATCAGTTCGTTTTTTTCATATCAAATGCTTGCAAAAACCATTGGGTCGTTTAGTAAAAAGATGCATGTACAGTCATTGGCAGCCTTTTACCAGGGTGAATACACCGTGGGCGGACGGTTGTGAAAAACTGCGGCATTACCGTAGATGGCCCTTTTTACAACACCACCTATTGAAGGTTAAACTGCGCCCGGCGGTTCCTGGCCCAGGCTTCTTCATTGTTGCCCGGATCCAAAGGCTGCTCTTTACCGTAGCTGATGGTTTGCAGAGCGCCGGCATCAACACCCAGTCCGACCAAAAACCGCTTGGCGCTCTCGGCCCGGCGATCCCCCAAGGCCAGGTTGTACTCAACTGTGCCGCGTTCGTCACAATGGCCGCTGATCAACACTTTCGCCCCCGGATTCTCTTTGAGCCAATTGGCCTTGGACCTTAACAGGTCTTGGGCTACCTCATCAAGGACAGAACTATCATAAGCAAAATAGACATGCTCGTTGGTAAATTTGCTTTTGGCTATCTCCATGGCCCTCATTTTTTCCGCTTCCTGGCGCAGACGATCCTCCTCCAGTGCTTTTTTACGATCGGCATCACTTTTGGAGCCGGCGGTCATTCCGGCACCCAAACCATCTTTTTTCATCGCTTTTTTAGAGCAGCCGGCCATCATCATGAACGCCGGTATGATCAGCGCTGCCGCCAAGATTACCATCCATTTACGTTGCATTGGTTCCTCCTTGAACATTCACTGTTTATTCGGTGTAATCCAAATCATGACGTACTCTTTGGGTCCGCACCAAAACATTTTATTGCCGTTCCGACCGTTTTATTTGTCAGCAAACCCCGCATTGGGCGACCATCCGGGTTCGCTTTGCCGCCCTTTCATATTGATCAGTTTGCGCTGATCCGTACCAAATGCGGTCATTAAATAGATTTTGGAAAGCCCTTCCCGGGTGGAGCTAAAAACGATCATGCTGCCGTCCGGCGCCCAGCTAGGGGATTCATTATCGCCTGCGCCGCGCGTTAACTGCAACTGGCTATTGCCGTTGATATCGGCAATCCAGATATTGAAGCGTCCATCTTCCATGGACGTATAAGCAATTTGATCGCCTTTGGGGGACCAACTGGGCTGGGTATTGTTTTTACCTGAAAAGGTAAAGCGCCGCACCGACCCGCTTGTTAGTTCTTTAATGTAAATTTGAGGCGTCCCTCCTCTTTTGGAAACAAACGCCATCCGCCGTCCGTCCGGCGAAAACGTGGCTGATACATCAATACCATTGCTACTGGTTAATTTTCTAACCATTTTCCCTGCGCCGGTCAACAAGTAAATTTCCGGATTACCCTCGTAAGATTGCGTCGCGGCCAGTTGATGCGCCCCCGGCACCCAGGCCGGTGCGATGTTCAAGCCCTTGCGGGAAACCACCGTCCCACGGTTTTCATAGACATGGCGAATATAGAGGTCCGGATTAGCCTTGGCATAGGAGGTGTAAGCAATCCATTGGCCGTCCGATGACCAGGCGGGTGATAAACTGATGCTGTTATAACGGGTCAATTGGGTGGGATGGCTGCCGTCAAAGTCACAGATAAAGATCTCCTTATGGGCCCCCGCCGTGGAGACAAAGGCAATCTTGCTATCGAAGACCCCCCGGCTGCCCGTTAACACATAAAGAATCTCGCTGCAGAAACGACGCACCATGCGTTGTTGATCTTCAGGCTCGCCCACATAGCGCTTGCCCACCAACAGCTCGCCTTTAAAAGTGTCAAATAGCCGCATCTCCAGCTTTAAGACCTCCTCTTCAATATAGGTGCCGCCGGTCACAAGTAATTCGGCGCCAATACCGCTCCAGTTTTTGAACTGAATGTCGGCGGCCACAATATTGGGATTGGCCGGATCGCTTAAAAAGGCGCTACGATCCAGCATCTTGAAATAGCCGGTAAATTCAAGCATGCCGGACAACAGGTCCGCCGCATCGGTGGCAATAGCCTTTTCCGCGGCGCCGCTGGTGACCGCTTTGAAAACAGGTACCGCGGTGGGGATTTTACGTAAGAATGGATTATTGACTTCCACATAGTCATAGTCAGCCGCCATCGCTGGAGCCGGCGTGAAGATGAAAAGCACCAGCCCAAAAAGAAAAATACCGGCACCTATTTTAATTTTAAACGGGCGCCTTTCCCGCCGGTGGCGCCATGACCCATCCGATGAAAAACGTTTTGCTACGCCATTTATCTTCAAAGAGTTCATTGTTGCTCCGCTGTTGTGTGTCATCCTAAACATACCGCTACTGAATTCCTTCCGGAGTAAAAATAACACCGACTATATAATAGGGCCGCCGGTAACCCGTGGGCAGCGGCGGCAGCGGGTCTGATTTTTGTACCGCCTTATAAGCCGAATCATCCAAAAAACGATTGCCCGATTTTTTCTCATACCGGATATCGGCAATCTTGCCGCTGGGCAATATTTTCAGTACCAGCACGGTCTCTACGTTTTTTTGCGCACCGGCCAGTTGATGTAGAAAAGCCCAGTTCTTTTGGATGTAAAAAGGAACGGTCTGCCGATAAATATCGATCATTTCCAGCGCGCGCGCGTTTCCCGCAACACCTCCGCCACCTCCACCCGCAACACCGCCTGCCCGTGGATTTTGACCGGTCTGAGCCACCTTTTGACGCATCTTTTCGATGGCCGAAGCAACCGGGTCCGGTTTGGGCGGTGTCGGTTGTTTGGCAACCTTTTTGTCGATGCGCGCCACAGCCTTTTTAACCGCCCGGCCTGGCTTAAAGGTCTTTTTCTTTAGCGATGTTTTGGGCTTATAGACTTTCTTGGGGGGCGTCTCCACTTTTTTTAGCGGGACCGGCTCTGCCTTAACCGGGTCAGGAATCGTTATTGGTTCCGGCTCGGGCTCAGGTGGTGGCGCCGGTTCAACCGGCTCTGGCTCAGGCGTTGCCGCCGTATCGGGTTCCGGTGCAGGCGCCGGTTCTCGCTGCGGTGCGGCAGCCGGAGGACCGGGAGGTAGAGACACCATGGTCACCGACACCGCCGATGGAGCGATCCGCCGTTTGCCGCCAAAATCGGGGGTCAGCAAAATCGCCCCAAAAATCATCAGGTGGCACAGCAACGAAAAGGCCACAAAAAGCGACAACGCCCGGTAATCGTTTTGTAACCCATAGAAACTTGTATGATGCGTTGGCCCGGCCATTATGTATTTGCTACTGTTTTTTCAGCTCGTCTCTTTCCGTGCTGTCCCCTTCGGGGGCCGCTTCAGTCACCATCCCCAGTTTCTCCACGCCGGCGCCCTGAATTTCCGCCATCACTCGCGCCACAATACCGTAGGGAATGGTTTTATCGGCGCGTAAAAAAACCTCACGCTCCTTTTGTCCTTTTAAGATCGCCATCAGTTTATCCCTCAGCCCGTCGACCCCTAACTGAAAATCATTGATGAAGATCTCATTATCCTTGTTGATGGTAATAATCAGATGTTCGGATTCAGTGGGCAGCGCGGCAGCGGTGGTTTCGGGTAAATCCACATCCACCCCTTGGGTCATCATGGGCGCGGCCACCATGAAAATAATGAGCAGCACCAACATGACATCGACTAAGGGCGTCACGTTGATGTCCGACATTAAGTTTCCGTTATTGTTAGAGAATGCCATAACTATGTCTCTCTTTCAACAAGGATATCCCGCTCCACAATATTCATAAAATCGGCCGAGAAGCTGTGCAACTCCGTTTCAAAGGAACGGATTCTTTGAGTAAAATAGTTAAAGGCGATGACCGCCGGAATGGCCGCGGCCAGACCCGCCGCCGTGGCTACCAACGCCTCGGAAATTCCCGGCGCCACAACAGCCAAACTGGCCGATCCCCGCTGGCCAATGTCGTTAAACGAATTCATGATCCCCCACACTGTACCAAAAAGACCGATAAACGGGGTGGTGTTCCCGGTTGTGGCTAAAAACGGGGTCAATTGGGTCAGTTGCGCGATCTCCGTATTGACCGCCCGCCTTAAGGCCCGTTCCACATTCTCGCTACCCGAAAACTGCATCCGTAAGGTGGTCTCACCCCTGTTGGCAGGTTGATAGCTGCCGCTTTTAATCACCTTGCGCAGTTCCAAATAGCCGATGCGAAAAACCCTGGCGATGGGCGAATGGTCAAACTGTTTGGAGCGCATATAAGCATCGGAAAGATCGCCGCATTTCCAGAAAAAATCGTTAAATGCCGCCGACTCCTTTACCGCCCGCCGGATCTGCCGGGCTTTTAAAAGAATGATGGCCCAGCAGATAACAGAAAACAGTAATAAGATAATCAATACCAGCAAGACCACAAGGCCGGCATTGCTGACCATGTCCCAAAGACCCAGGTTTTGTGAAAACATTGAATCGTGTCCAGTTGGTGGTGGTTATTGTTTTTATATGAAAAGTCTTACCAAATATGTACAAAAAGAAAGACTTTCATCGTTCGTTGTGGCTGTTTACGGCCTTGGCGGTTAGTTTAAAATCCCGCTATTGAAAAAGACCCCCGATGGTTGCTTTTAGTGACGGATTTGCGCATAATCCAATAAAGGATCAACCACGACGCAACGAAAGATGCTTTGGAACGTATATTGCCAACGCCTGCAATACTTATTCAGACACCCTTTCATCCTTTTTGGTCACCCCTGGTAAGGGCCGAGCAACACGTCAATCGCCCCGGCATCAATGTGATAAAAAACATCAAATAGCCGGTTTCGATAATGTCATTCATTAAAAGTCATAAAGCGGTCATCCTTCAATCCATCCCTCTATTCAAAGGGCTTGCCGATTCTCAGGCGGCCCTAATGCAGGAACAGTTCAGCCAAAAATCATTCAGAAAAAATGAAATCATCTTTATTGAAGGGGATCCGGCCCTTGGTTTTTATGTGGTTGCCGAGGGTAAAGTCAAGGTTTACAAGCTGGCCCCCGACGGAAAAGAAAAAATTCTCCATATTTATGGGCCGGGCAACCCGTTTGGCGAAGTGCCGCTATTTTCCGGCGGCCATTACCCGGCCAATGCCATGGCATTGGCCCACAGCCGTTTTTTCTATATTTCCCGCGATGCGTTTATCAGCGCCATAAAAACCCATCCTTCCCTAGCTCTCAATATGTTGGGCGAACTCTCCAAACGGCTGCGAGAATTTACCGTTCAGATCGAAAATCTGGCTTTGAAAGAGGTTCCTGCCCGGCTGGCCACCTACCTCATCTACCTGACCCGGGAGCAGGGTAACGACGAACAGGTGACCTTGACCATCTCAAAGGGGCAGTTGGCAAGTTTGCTCGGAACGATCCCCGAAACACTCTCGCGAATTTTTAACCGCATGTCTACCCGGCAACTCATAGACGTCCATGGTCAAACCATACACATTCAAAACCATACCGAGTTGCTCTTTTTGGCTGAAAACGGCCGTTTGAATGAAGATTAGGGTGTTTTTTCCAACGCCACCAGTTTTGAACTTAATAGACGAATATGGGCCATCTCTTTCTTAGCGATCCAACCAAAACCTCTGCCTGTTGCCAACAATAAACGGCCCAAAGATGAACAGATCTGTAAAGTCCACCTGCTGAGCATGTAAAAAACGCTTTTGGTATTCCAGGGTCTAAGCGCTATACAAGTAGCCTGCTACGCCATAATAACCCCTAACTTATGGCATTTTAAGGTGCCATCAGGCGACGACGATTTTGTGAGGACTTTCCGCCTGTTGAAAATCAACCGTCACCACCTTGGATATCCCCTTTTTCTCCATGGTGATTCCAAAAAGAATATCGGCAAACTCCATGCTCCGTTTATTGTGGGTGATCATCACGATTTGTGATTTTTCGCCGATCACCTTTAACAGGTCGTTGAATCTTAAAATATTGGCATCATCCAGCGGCGCGTCGATTTCATCCAGCAGACAGAATGAAGCCGGCCGAATTAGAAAAATGGAAAAGATAAAGGCAATCGCCGCCAATGCCTTCTCACCACCTGAAAGCAAGCTGATGCGGGTTAGTTTTTTGCCCGGCGGCTGGATCATATATTCAACCCCCGAATCCAGCGGTTTTCCCGGATCGGTCATCACCAGCCTTGCTTTGCCTCCTTCAAACAATTGCGGGAACACCCCTTCCAATTGACCGTTAACCGCCTCTAGGGTTCGGGTAAAGCGCTCTGAAGTAATCCGGTTAATCTTGCGAATCACCCGATGCAAACCGGCCACCGCTTCAGCCAAATCGCCGCGCTGACGGTTTAAAAAATCAAAGCGTTCTTCCAGGACGTTAAACTCTTCAATGGCCCCCAAATGAACCGATCCCAGCCGATGCAGCCGATGACGCTGCTGATCCAACGCCTCTTTCAGCGCCTCTTCCGACATGAAGGCATAAGGATCCTCTTGACGGGCCTTCTGCTGCTGGCGCAGGGTCGGTAGCAGTTTGTGATAACGCTCCAAAAGACGGTTTTCGAGATGCTCTTTTTTGACATTCAAGCCGGAAAGCTCGATTTCGACGGCCTGGCCCTTTTTCTGAACGACCGCTTGCTCTTTCCGCAGCTTGGTGAGGGCGCCCCGGTTTTCATCGATGGTGTTGCCGAAAGCGTGATAGCTCTTTTCATCGGCGGTGATTTTTTGGTTCATCTTTTTCACCACCCGGTAGCGCTCTTTTAACTGCACCATTTCCGCTTCAATCCGCTCAGTGGAGGTCGCAATCAAACGTTTTTTATCTTCAACATCCCTGCCAATTTGCGCCAGCCGTTCTTCGTCATCTTTGCAAAACGACGCCAAACGCCGGATCGTGCCCTGCTGATTCTCCAATTCGGTGGTAAGTCGGGTCAGATGCAGGTTCAACTCTTCACGGCGCCGGCTACATGTTTCGGTCTGTTCGGCAACCCCTGCTATCTCCAAGACCAACCGGTCAACACTTTTCCGGGCATTGCGGATCTTATTGCCAAGTTCGGTCATCTCCTTTTCATGGCGGGCCATGGCTTTGTCCAGATCGGCCCCCTCTTCAATCATCTGCTCTTTTTCAAAACGGATGACATCCATTTGTTGCCGGGCGTGCCGCAACGCCTCCTTTTTCCGGATGACGGTTTTTTCAACAGCCGCTTTCTCTTCCAGGCGCCCATTTTTTGAAACGGTTACCTGTTGCAGCTCCGCTTCGCTTTGCCGCAACTCGGTTTCCAGCTCCTGTTGAACTTTTTGGGCCGCCTTTATCTTTACGTCCAGCGCTTTGAGACGGCGTGAGAGGCCTCTAAGCTTCCTTTTTTTGGTCAAAATGCCGTCCAGGGCCCGACCGCCGCCAATCATGATTCCTTCCGGCGTAATCAAATCGCCGGCCCGGGTGACAATGGCCTTGTTGCCGCCTGACCGCGCCCAAAACAGTTGCGCCGCCGCCAACTCTTCACAAAAAACCACCTTGCCCAGCAATGCCTGGGCCGTTTTTGTATATGCGGGTTCAACGGTCAGATACTTTAACAACGCCTGGGGGTGGTCTTCTCGGTGCTCTTTTACTGCGCCATATTGATCAACCGCCTCAACGGGAATAAACCCGCTACGACCCTTGCCTTTGGCCTTTAACAATTCCACCGCTGCCCGGCCTCCGTCGGCGTCTTTGACCAACAGATACTGCAATGCATCCCCCAGGGCCGCTTCAACCGCTGTTTCATAGCCCGGCTCCACACGAATAACATCGGCTAAAAGCCCCAGTACCTTTTCCTTGACCACGGCGCTGCCGGCCATACCGTTCTGTTTGTTTTTTAAGCGACACACCGAAAGAATGGTTTTAACCCCATCTTTATACCACTCGAAGTTTTCTTCCATCTTCTTCAGGGTGGTATAACGGGCGGTGATCCCGGTTCGTTCGTGAATCAGTGTTTGTACCGTTTTTACCTGACGGCCCAGAGCATGGCGGTTCACATCCAGGGTTTTACGCAGCTTTTCAAGCTGATCGGCGTACTGTTCAAGCGCCTGCACCACGGCTTCAAGCCGGCCCGCCGCCTTTGTGCGCTCTTTTTGATATTGCACAGCATTCTTTTGGGCAACACAAGCCTCTTCTTCTTTTTGTCGCAACCGCATTTTCAAGCGGGCCTTGTTGTCGGAGGCGTTTTGATAAAAGTTGGACTGCCGCGCCTTTCGGGTCGTCAGATCCATCAGCGCCGCTTTAGCTCCCTCCAAGTTGCGCGTCAGTTCATCCCGCCGGTTCTTACATTCGTCGGCTGACCGGTTATTCTCTTTTAATGCCTGCCGGACCGATTTGATCTGCGTTTCAGCCTCTTTGGCGTTCTCGCGGTTTTTTTCGATTTCCGCGGTAACCGCTTTAATTTTAGTCGTAACCGTTGATCTTGACAACGTCAGTTCGGATACTTCGTCCTGAAGCCGCAACACCGTCTCTTTGCGGTGTTTGCGATCGTTCTCCAGATTATTGGCCGAGCGCTCAAGATCGCTTAAACGTCTTCTTTCGATGGCAATCTCTTCATGTTTTTGCCGGCGCTTGAGCTGAATCTCTTCAAGGATGGCATCCACCTTTTGTAACCGAGCTGTGCGGGATGCCCGGGTTGATTGCAACCGTTCCAGTACACGACTGAATTTGCGATGGCGCGCCTCAATCCGGTCGTACCGGACAAGGCTTAAACGGACGTCAATATACCGCGCCGCCTCCTGATAGGTTTTATAGCGCTTGGCCTTTTGGGCCTGATGTTTTAAACTGGCCTTCTGACGGGAGATTTCCAGGATAATATCATCGACACGCAACAGGTTCCGGTTGGTGGCCTTCACCTTTCGCAACGCTTCAATTTTACGCGCCTTGTAACGGGTGGTACCCGCGGCTTCCTCTATAAAATGACGCAGCTCTTCGGGTCCGGCTTCGGTGATGGCGCCGATGTTCCCTTGCTGAATCACCGAATAAGAGCGCGTACCCATGCCACTGCCCAAAAACACATTGTAGATATCTTTTAACCGACAAGGCTGCTTGTTAATCAGATAGCCACTTTCACCCGAGCGGTAGAGCCGCCGGGTCAGCATGATTTCACTATACTCTTTGAGCGCTTCGGGCGCGCTGCCGTTATTGTTGGCCAGGATCAGATTCACTTCGGCCAGATTGAGGGGCGGATGGCCGTTGGCCCCGGAGAAGATGACGTCCTCCATGGATTTACCGCGAAGCTGTTTCACGCTCTGCTCACCCATAACCCAGCGCAGGGCGTCCATCACATTGCTTTTACCACATCCATTGGGGCCCACAATGGCCGATACGCCACTGGGAAACTGAATCGAGGTGGTTTCACAAAACGATTTAAAACCGGTTATTTCAAGCTTTTTTAAGCGCATTTTTCTTTCCAACTCAACAGGTCGACAATGGGGACTACCCTAACACCGTTTATTTATCAGGGAATCGTCGATCTGTAAAGAAAAAACACAACAGAGAGTGTTTAATCAAGGATGTGCCTACAATATATGGAACCCGGGGCCGGAATTCAAAAATCGGAATATTCCGAACCCATTTTTTAATCCCGGCTTCTGCCTGCTACAAAATCTGCCCCAAAAAGAGCTTGGTGCGGTCGCTTTCCGGATTGGTAAAAAAGTGTTCGGGGGTGCCCACTTCGATAATCCGGCCTTCGTCCATAAATATGACCCTCCCGGCCACCTCGCGGGCAAAGCCCATTTCATGGGTGACACAGACCATGGTCATGCCCTCTTTGGCCAGGGCCTTCATGACATCGAGCACCTCGCCGATCATCTCCGGATCCAGCGCGGAGGTGGGCTCATCAAAAAGCATCACCTTGGGATCCATGGCCAGCGCCCGGGCAATGGCCACCCGCTGCTGCTGCCCGCCGGAGAGGCGGTCGGGATAGACATTGGCTTTGTCTTGGATGCCCACTTTTTCCAGCAGCGCCATGGCTTTCTCGTGCGATTCCTTTTTATTACGCTTTAGAACAATCTGCTGGGCCAGGGTCACATTCTCCAAAACGGTTTTATGGGGGAACAGATTAAATGACTGAAACACCATGCCCACGTCGGCGCGCAGACGGTTGATATTGGTCTTGGGGTCCAGCACATCCACGCCGTCAATAAAAATGTGGCCGTCATCGGCCAATTCCAGATGATTCAAACACCGTAAAAAAGTGCTTTTGCCCGACCCCGAAGGTCCGATCACCACCACTACCTCACTGTGGGCCACTTCTGTGGTCACATCTTGCAACGCGTAAACCGGATCGGGCACATAAAACGTTTTATTAATATGCTGAACATTGATCATGATGATTGAAACCGTTTTTCCAGATATTGGGTAAACATGGACAAGGTGAAGGTCAACACCATATAGAGCGCCGCCAGAGAGAAAAACAGCTCAAAAGGAGAAAGCGTCGTGGTAATCACCTCCCGGGTAGCTTTGGTGAGCTCCCGAACAGCAATGATACCCAGCAAGGACGAATCTTTGATCAAGCTGATAAACTGACCGGCCAAAGGAGGCAGAATCCGTTTTAATGCCTGGGGCATAATCACGTAACGCATGGATTGGGCATAAGACATTCCCAAAGAACGGGCTGCTTCGGTTTGCCCGCGATGAATGGACTGAATTCCCGAGCGGACAATCTCGGTAATATAGGCTCCGGTAAAACAGGCCAATGAGGCCACGCCATACCAGAGGGGTGAGATTTCACCCAGACCGAAAGAAGAAAGTAGCTGATTGATCATGGTCCCCAACACAAAGTACCAAATTAAGATCTGTACCAGCAACGGTGTTCCCCGGATCACCTCCACATAGACGATGGCCGACCATTTCAGGGCCGGGTTGTCCGATATGCGCGCCAGACCGCCGATCAGCCCCAACAAAATACCGAAGACAATGGAAAAGAGACTTACTTCCAGGGTAATCCAAAGCCCCTGGAGCATGATTCCCGGCTTCCACTTGCCAAAGGTAGACACCACATCACCCGGATAGAGATAATCGCCCCTGGTGACCCGCAGGCCCTTTGTGGGGACGGTCAGCGTCTCTTCATCCCCACCGCTTCGAATGGTCACAAGGGACTCTTTTTCGCCCGTTTCCAGTCCCGTTACTTCTCCTTCAATAGTGGCGGTGATCTCTTCCCGGGCATGATGGAAAAAGGCGTTCGGCAACTTGTACCACTGCCAGACATAATCGATTCTGGCCGTGGCAAAATAGACCAGTCCAATAATGCCGGCGATCATAAGGAAAAAGACCCCCACCCACATGCAGTAGTTCGCCTTGCTTCGTTTGCGTCTTAACCCGGACACAGTAAGGCCCCTATGCTTTTGGCCCAAAGTGTGCGGGGCGGGATCTCACCCTACCCCGCGGTTTTAATTCCAGTCAGAATGAATCTATTCGACTTCCTTAAGCCACGCGGTACTCCTGATCCACTTGTTATAAATCCTTTCGTAGCGGCCGTCGTTTTTCAACTGACGCAAAAAGTTGTTGAGCCAGTTGATAAAGTCAGGGTCACCCTTGCGGACGGCCCAGGCCAGCGGCTCAAAGGTGAACGGCTCATCCAGGAAAACCAGCTTGCCTTCCCCGCGCTGGGCCATGAAGGTAGCGCAAAAAGGCAGATCGTAGACAGTGGCGTCGGCTTTACCGGTCAACACTTCCAGGGCTGCTTCCGATTCCACCTCAAAGGATTTGTACGTGGCCTTGGGAATGAGCCTTTTGATGGCCTGCTCGCCGGTGGTGCCCAGTTTGGATGTGATGGTGAATTGAGGATCGTTGAGATCTTTGTAGGATGTGACTTTGCCTTCATGTTTTTTATTCACCAAAACGGTCTGGCCTACAATGATGTATGGATCGGCGAAATTGATTTTCAGGTTCCGTTCCTGGGTCAGGGTCATGCCGCTCATAATAATGTCAAATTTTTTGGTGATGAGCGCTGGAATAATGCCGTCCCAGGCTATATTGACAATTTCCAGTTTGACGCCCATGGCCTTGGCCATCTCTTTGGCCACGTCCACATCAAAACCAACGGTTTCGCCTGCTTTATTGGCCATTTCAAAGGGCAGGTAGCCGGCTTCCAGACCCACCCGCAGTGTTCCGCGTTTTAAGATATCTTCAAGGGTCGATTTTTTGGCCAACTCAATATCATCGGCCCAAACCGGCAGCGCCAACACAAAACTTACGGCAAAAAAAAGCATCACAATGGTTAAAAATCCTTTTTTCATCTTCATCTCCTTGGTATGCTATTGAGGTTAAAGCGGTATGGCCGAACGAAAGAGAACAGCCATAACGAAAATGTGAAATACCGGCATTGCGCAGAACAGCAAACAGTGCTTTTATCCATACAAATTGACCCGGATATTTTAAAGCTCCCGTAATCCAATGTTGTATGCTATTATTCACATGAAAGGCCATGATCATTTAGATCGTTCAAAGGGGCTTTAATTCTTTATCGTGGCCGTTTGCCGTCATGGATGTTTAGATTAAATACCTCAATTTACATGTAATGTAAAGTCATGTGGTAAGCTTGACCGACTCAGCAAGGAGCAATGAATGAAAGATGCCGTAACGCCTGAAATGAAGCGTTTTTTAAACCGGCCTGAAGTGATGGAGGTGATTAAAAAACTGAGCCCGGCGGCCCGGGCCCGGCGCCAAAGTCACCCGGTCAAATGCGATATTTTTAATGCGCCAAGTTGCCAAACTGCGGCCGACCCCTCATTCCGGTTTGAGCATGATCGGGAGGCCATGCGTCTTTTGCCCGATATCATTAATAATACCGTAGAGAATTTGCGGGTATTTTCCGAAAACGACGACTCATTTCAGGCACAATACCGCAAAAAGCGCACCATCGGGATTGTTTTTTCCGGCGGTCCGGCGCCGGGAGGACACAACGTCATTGCCGGTATATTCGACGCCGCAAAAGCCGCCAACCCTGAAAATACGGTGTACGGATTTTTAATGGGTCCCGACGGTATTATCGATCATCAGCCGTTAAAGCTTGATAAGAAGCGGGTGGATGCGTTTCGTAACGCGGGGGGCTTTGGCATGATCTATACCGGGCGTACCAAGATCGACACCCCGGAAAAAATGGTCCTGGCCAGGGAAACCTGCCGTAAAATGGGGCTGGATGCTCTGGTGGTGATCGGCGGCGACGATTCCAATACCAATGCCGCCTTTCTGGCCCAAGCCATGATCGAAGACGGCATTCAGGTGATCGGGGTGCCTAAGACCATCGACGGCGACGTTCAGGTCAAAGACGCCGACGGAAATATCCTTTGCGCCATCTCTTTCGGGTTTCATTCGGCGGCCCGCGCCTTTTCCCAGGAAGTAGCCAATCTGTGCACCGACTGCAGCTCCGATAAAAAATATTGGCACATTTGCAAAGTAATGGGGCGTAGCGCCAGCCATTTGGCCCTGGAAGTGGCCTTGCAGACCCATGCCAACATCACCTTGATCGGTGAAGATCTAGCCGATTATGTAGATTACGAACGCCTGGCCAAAGCAGGCCGGGTTACCGATTTCAGCGCCTACGGCATGACGTTGCGTCACTTGTCCCGCGTGATCTGCGACGGTATTGTCCGCCGGGCCGCGGTGGGAAAAAATTACGGCGTGTTAGTCATCCCTGAAGGGGTGTTGGAGTTTATCAATGAGATTCAAGGCTTTATCGTAAAGCTCAACACGATCATCGCTGAGTTTAACGCCACCCACGACAGCGGCTTTCACCACACCTATCCCACCCTGCAGGATAAGTTGGATTATCTTCACGATCTGACCGATCAGTTAAAGGAAGAAGGCGGCATCAACATCTGGAACGAACGCGACGACGACCTTTTTAACGACATCCCCGCCTTTTTCCAGGAAGGACTGCTCATCGAGCGCGACGCCCACGGCAATTTCCAGTTTTCACTGGTGGAAACCGATAAAGTGATCATGGGCATGGTAAAAGATCATCTGGCCGCACTCCGGGAACGGGGGATCTACCGTATGGGACTCACCCCATCCTGGGTAAGAGTCTATCTGGAGCGCACCAAACTTTTGCCCGATCAGGTCGGTCCGGTTCTTTTTGAAAACTGGAGCGATGAAAACGAAATGCTGCTTATGCATCCCGATATCATCTCGGTGAAAATGTTGCGCAACGCGCTGGAAAAAGCCGATCTTGTAACAAGCGACGAACCGTTGCCTCAGGCGCTTTTGGATATTTACACAAAGTCGGTTCCGCAATTTAAAACCCAAACCCACTTCTACGGCTATGACGGCCGTGGCTCGGTACCCACCGAATTCGACTGCCGTTACACCTATAATCTGGGTCTGACCACCTTTAACCTGATCGCCAACGGCGCCACCGGCCAAATGGCGGCGATTCGCCATCTGGAAAGAGAGTTTAACCAATGGGAGCCCATCGGTATCCCCATTGCACCGCTCATGCATCTGGAAGAGCGCCATGGCAAGTTAACCCTCGTATTGGAAAAGAGTTTGGTGGAACTCGATTCCCCGGCTTTTCAGGTGGTAAAAGCGTGCCGTGAAAAATGGCTGGCCGCCACCACTAAAGAAGATCCATACCGGGTACCCGGCCCGATCCATTTTGATCAGCAAAACGAGGAGAGCAGACCCATCACCCTGGTTCTCAATGCGTTGGGAAAAGGGATCCTGGTGTAATGAACAAAAATGGTGTCAAAAACTCACCTTAATGCCCATGTTACAGTGCAAACCGACTTTCAAACCGCACAAGGAATCTGCCCAATGGATTTAAAGGACCGCAATTTATTCAAACAAAAGGCGTATATCGACGGTCAATGGATGGATGCCCACAACGGCGCCACCCTTGATGTGACCAACCCGGCTACGGGCGGGCTTTTGGGAACGGTCCCCAACATGGGCGCCAAAGAGACCGAAACCGCCATCGCCGCCGCCCAAAAGGCGTTCCAAACGTGGCGCAAGGAAACCGCCGCCACTCGCGCTGCCATTATCCGCCGCTGGTATGAAGGCCTTATTGAAAATCGTAACGATCTGGCCTTGATTATGACCCTGGAGCAGGGCAAGCCGTTGGTCGAAGCCAGGGGCGAGGTTGCCTATTCCGCCTCGTTTTTAGAATGGTTTGCCGAAGAGGCCAAGCGGGCTTACGGTGATGTGATCCCCGCCCGGCAATCGGATCGGCGGATTGTGGTCATCAAGCAGCCGGTGGGTGTGGTGGGCGCCATAACCCCATGGAATTTTCCCGCGGCCATGATTGCTCGCAAGGCCGCCCCGGCCCTGGCCGCCGGATGCACCTTTGTCAGCAAACCGGCTTCAGCTACCCCCTTTACCGCTCTGGCTCTGGCCGAGTTGGCCGAACGCGCGGGCTTTCCCAAGGGTTGCCTGAACATACTAACCGGATCGGCAGGCGCCATCGGCGGAACACTTACCGGCCACCCCGATATCCGTAAGATCTCTTTTACCGGATCCACCGAGGTAGGTAAAAGACTGTTGGCCCAAGCCTCCGGAACCGTCAAAAAAGTCTCCCTGGAATTGGGGGGCAACGCCCCGTTTATTGTTTTTGATGATGCCGATGTGGACGCCGCAGTTGAAGGGGCGCTCGTCTCCAAGTATCGCAACACCGGGCAAACCTGTGTCTGCGCCAACCGTTTTTATGTCCAGGCGGAAATTCATGACACTTTTGTGGAAAAATTAGCCGCCGAGGTGCAGCGGTTCAAGGTGGGGCCGGGAATCGATTCCCATGTCACCCAGGGGCCGCTCATTGATATGGCCGCCCTGGAAAAAGTGGAAGCGCACCTGGCCGATGCGTTGGCAAAAGGAGCCAAACCGGTCATTGGCGGCAAGCGCCATGCCTTGGGGGGCACTTTTTTTGAGCCGACTATCATCAGCCACGCCACACAACAGATGAAAGTGGCCCATGAAGAGACGTTTGGCCCACTGGCCCCGATCTTCAAATTCAACACGGAAGATGAAGCCCTCGCCATGGCCAACGACACCCCTTTTGGACTGGCCGCCTATTTTTATACCCGCGATTTGAGCCGTGCATGGAGGGTGGCGGAACAATTGGACACCGGCATGGTTGGAATCAACAGCGGCCTCATCTCAACGGAGGTAGCGCCTTTCGGCGGAGTTAAAGAGTCGGGGATCGGTCGTGAAGGCTCCCGTTACGGCATGGAAGAGTACTTGGAGATCAAGTATCTTTGCATGGGTGGCATCTGATTGCCCCTGATCCGGCATCAAAAAAGTAAAAACCCTCGTTGTGCTTGAGCAATCAAGCGGGTAGTATGATTTCAATAGAAGAAAACCGGCGATTCATCGTTTTATGTGGAAAAATAGAGAAGGCCTTATGGTAATTCGAGCCTTCGTTCACCTGATAAAAGTAGGGCGGCAACCCTTTGCCGCCGATGAGGGCGGTAAAAGGCCTGGGAATCCATGCTGTATTGTCAGCATAGGGAGACCTTTGCATAACTCCCCCTTTACCCGATTTTGGCGTCAGGCTCAAAATGTAAGCATCGAAATATTCAATATATTCATCCGGTTACATTTTCGCCTTCCTCGAACTTGAACAAAAACCGACGTTTTTTAAAGGTCTCTACTTGAAATTTTGGCGGTTAGTTTTATCTGTCTTCCCAAGCGTTTCGATCAGCCGCTGGTGAATATTGTCAAACCCGCCGTTGGACATGATCAGCACCAGATCGCCTTCGCGACTTTCCCGCGCCACAAATGTGATGATTGCTTCCGTGGTTTCGAAGTAAAAAGCCGCGCCCCCCCGCTGATTGAGTTGCGCCACCAGCATTTCGGCGGACATACGCTCGTCCGGCGGAACTTTCTCCAAAGCCGATGGTTTACGGATCAGAACGAGATCAGCCATATCAAAAGCTCGGGCGTAAGCCTCTTGAAACACCTTACGCATGCTGCTGTGAGTGCGCGGTTCAAAGACCGTCAACAAGCGATTTGGGGCATGGGGTTTGATGGCCGTAATCGTGGCCGTAACAGCGGTGGGGTGGTGGGCAAAATCATCCACAACCGTAATACCGGCCGCAACACCGCGAATCTCCTGCCGCCGTTTAATCCCCTTAAATGAGGTGAGGGCCGGATTGATTCGACATATATCAATACCCAAACTGCCCACTGCGGCAATGGCGGCTAAAGTATTGTCCAGGTTGTGACGGCCGGGCAGGGGTGCGAAAAAGCGCCCAACGGATCGATCATCTTGCACCAAGTCAAACTGCATGCCGTAACCTTTTATCGTTTCGTTGCGGCTTTGCCAAAAGGAAGCGGATTTTTGTCCGTAGCGTTCAATGTTGGCGCGATTTTTGGGAATCACCGCGTCAACATTGGCGTCTGCATCAAAGGCAATCAATGTTGAATCGGAGGCCAGCCGAGCCATCTTTTGTTCAAACGCCGATTTGACATGAGCCAGATCGCGGTAGATGTCGGCATGATCAAATTCAATGCCGGTTAAAATGGTGACGGCGGCATCGTAGTGGAGAAATTTAGGCCCTTTGTCAAAAAAGGCGGTATCGTACTCATCGCCTTCCAAAACAGTATAGGGGCCGCCGCCCAACCGAAAATTGCTGTTAAAGTTTTTTAAGATGCCGCCGATCAAAAACGAAGGATCAAAGCCCAAATGGTATAATACCCAAGCCAGCATGGAAGCGGTGGTGGTCTTGCCGTGGGTTCCCGTTACGAGTAGCACCTTTGTGTCGCGGGTGATAAAATGGTTGACGGCCTGGGGCATTGAACAGTAATTCAGGCCGGCCTGATTGAGATAGACCGCTTCAGGATTGTCACGGGTGATGGCGTTTCCCACGATGACCAGATCCGGATGATGAGCCAAGTGGGCTGCGTCAAAGCCCCTGGAGAGGGTAATTCCCTTTTCAGCCAGAAAAGTGCTCATGGGTGGATAGGTGTTCTGATCCGATCCGGTCACCCGGTAGCCCAACGCTTTGAGCATAACGGCCAAGGCACCCATGGCCGTACCGCAAACGGCTGTCAGGTGGATGGATTTTACGGTTGCCGGAATTTGGTTGTTAGCAGGATCCATAAACGCTCCTGGCATCAACCGATGTCCATTTGAAAACGGCGGGAGCATAACCGTAAAGCCTTCCAAAGACAAGTGAAAACAGAAATCCGCGCTCATCATTCGTTGACATCAAACCAACTCCTGTCTATATAATCTCTTTTGCAAAATCAATGGGATTGGAGAGGTTGCCGAGTGGCTGAAGGCCCCGCTCTCGAAAAGCGGTATCCCGCCAAAAGCGGGATCGTGGGTTCGAATCCCACCCTCTCCGCCATCATGAAAAGCAGGAAATGGGGCCGCCTGCTACCGTAAACGGAGAGATGTCCGAGATGGCTGAAGGAGCACGACTGGAAATCGTGTGTGCTGTTTATAGCAGTACCGAGGGTTCGAATCCCTCTCTCTCCGCCATTTAGCTGATCCTTGAGTTAAAGGTCTGTCCACTTGAGCTACTTAGTCCTGGCGTTAAAGTACCGTTCGCAGACATTTGAGGCGGTGGTGGGTCAACAGCATGTGACGCAAACATTGACCAACGCCATTGCCGCCGACCGGGTGGCCCACGCCATGCTCTTTGCCGGGCCGAGGGGAACGGGTAAAACAACCATCGCCCGGATTATGGCCAAGGCGATGAATTGTGCCGAAGGTCCCCTTGCCACACCGTGCAATCGGTGCACCGCCTGCCGGGAAATCACGGCCGGCAATTCGGCCGATGTATTTGAAATCGACGGCGCTTCCAACAACAGCGTTGATCAGGTCCGCGAGCTCAGGGAAAACGCTCGCTACAAACCCGCCTATAGTCGCCACAAAATCTACATTATCGACGAAGTGCATATGCTCAGTATTTCGGCGTTTAATGCGCTCTTAAAAACATTGGAAGAGCCGCCGTTCCATGTCCTTTTTATGTTTGCCACGACCGAACCGCAAAAAATCCCCGTAACGATTCTCTCCCGCTGCCAGCGTCATGATTTGAGGCGGATCAGGCTAAACCGCATTGTGGATCACATGCAGATGATCTGTGAAAAAGAGGCGGTGACCGTTCCGGAGGAGAGTCTGGCGCTGATTGCCAAAGAGTCGGGGGGCAGTATGCGGGACGCACTGAGCCTGCTGGATCAGGTGATTGTTTCCTGTGAAGGTGACATTCAACACGAAACCGTGCTTGATATCCTGGGTGCAGTGGATCAGGCGGTCGTGGAAGAGATGGCTGCGGGGCTTTTAAATAATGATATCCCGCTGCTCTTGAAGTGGGTCGATGAGGCTTATCATCATGGGCAGGATCTTTACCGTTTCTTTTCCGACCTGCTCGGCCACATGCGGCTGCTGCTGACACTGAAATTGGCGCCGGATGCCCAGGCGGAAGAGGACCTGCCCGGTCTTGACAGTGCCAAAATCAAAGAAGCCATTGCCGATACATCCGTTGAGCATCTTAGTCATCTGTTTGAGGCCCTCTACCGGGAAGAGCCGGCCATGCGGCGGGCCACGCACCCTAAAATGGCTCTGGAGATGATTCTCATCAAGGTGGGGCAGATCAGGCCGGTGCTGCCCGTGGGCACGCTGATCGAGAAATTGGATGGGTTGCGCCGTGAAATGTATCAACTGGGATCGCCAGGCGATGATCTGCCGGTAAAAGCTGCAAAATCAATTCGGCCGGCTAAGACTGCACCTCCGGGGCTTGAATCAAGCCCGGCAGACGACCCGGAGCCTTCAGAAAAAACGGTTGAAAACAGCCCTTCTAAAAAAAATGTTTGGCAGACTATTGTTGCGAAGGTGGGGGAGACGGCGCCCTCTTTGGCCGCCAGTCTGGCTGAGAGCCGATTAAAGTCCCAGGATAAGGATACGTTAACAGTACTGATGCAAGGTAAACCCTTTGACGTAACGCGGATCAATAAAACCGACAACCTGAAGCTGATCGCCAAAGCCGCCAGAGAGGTGATCGGGGACAACGCAAAAGTACTGTTTGATACCGGTGGCGTCCAAAAAAGTAAAAACCAACAAAGCAACATTAAGCAACGCGAATTAGAGTTGCGACAAAAAGCGCTGAATCATCCCATGGTGGAAGAGGCGCTGCACAAATTCGAGGGTGAATTCGTTACATTCAATGCGCGAAAGGATGAGAGTGATGAAGAACATGGGAAAAATGATGAAACAGGCGCAAAAACTACAGAACCGGATGACGCGCCTGCAGGACGAACTGGCCGATAAAACCGTTGAAGCCGGCGCCGGCGGCGGAATGGTCAAGGTTGTGGCCAACGGTAAGCAGCAGGTGTTATCCATTGATATCGACCAAGAGGTGGTAGACCCGGATGATGTGGAAATGCTTGAGGACCTCGTGCTGGCCGCGGTCAACGACGCCTTGAACCGCTCCCGGGAAATGGTATCGGCCGAAATGGGTAAATTGACCGGAGGGATGCAAATTCCGGGGTTATTTTAACTGCTTGAACTTGAATATTGAATGGTTTGTATTGGCATCTCCTACTTAAGTCGCTACTATTCCGGCAAAATCAGGTAATGATAGACCCCAAATTGAAATGAAAGTGCTCGCTAATACAGGACAGAACGATGCGGCCTGAAAAGGAGTTGATTGGAGCCGGTGGAACACTACCCAAAAACTATTCGCAATGTAATCAGGGGGTTGTCAAAATTGCCCGGCATTGGCGGTAAAACAGCCGAGAGGCTGGCAATGCATCTGTTAAAAATCCCCGAACGCCAGGTGTTGGATCTGGCCCGGCAACTAACGGAAATGAAAGCTAAAACAAGGCTGTGTGGACAGTGTTTTGCATTGAGCGATGACGATTTATGCCATATTTGCGCCAGCCCCCACCGGGAAAACACGCGGATCTGTGTGGTGGAACAGCCCGCCGATATGGTCTCCATCGAAAAGTCGGAGGTCTGGAACGGTACCTATCATATCTTGCAGGGCGCCTTGTCGCCCATTGACGGGATCGGCCCGGATGCAATCCGGTTTCAGGAGCTGATCAAAAGGGTGCAAAGCGGCGCCACGGAAGTGGTATTGGCCACGGGTACCAGCGCTGAAGGGGAATCCACCGCCGCCTTTATCCGGGACCGGTTAAAAGAGATGGGCGTAGCCGTTACACGAATTGCATCCGGTGTTCCCATGGGCGGTGATTTAAAGTATGTGGATCAGGTGACCTTAAAAAAAGCAATGGAATCGAGGTACCATTTTTAAATAATGACTTCGAAACAGCCAAATGCCACACCTCTTTTTGAATGCACCTGCTGTGGCGAATGCTGCCAAGGTTACGGCGGTACGATGGTCAGGGATGCCGATATCGTAAAGATCGCCCGGTTTGTGGATTTGGACCGCAATCTGTTTTTAAAAAAGTACTGTGTAAAATCCTCTAATGGCTGGATGGTCGCTCAAAGAGAAGATGGTTATTGCCATTTTGCAAAAGATAAGCATTGCAGTATCCACCCGGTAAAGCCCCGTATTTGCCGCGCATGGCCGTTTCTTGAAAGTGTGCGCGCCGATTTTTCCAATTGGGGGGCCATGGCCTCGGTCTGTCCGGGAATTAACAAACAGGCCGATCCCCATAAGGTTAGAGCCGCTGTAAAGGCGCAGATCGCCGCAGACGAAAAAGCTGAAAAATAGCAACACCTACTTGGACGGCGGATCGGTAAGAAGCTGTGCATGTCCAGTCAATGCCCTTTGCCGGCCGTCCATGTTTCAATACACTCGCGGAGGGAAGGGAGCGCAATGGCCACCCACGCTTCAACAGACTTTCAAGGCGAAAGATCGCCGAAACCGGGCCCCTTACCCTATCCCCCCGGGGGAGGGTGGCGCGTAGCGCCGGGCCAGGGCCAAACAAAAAAGCTACTGGTTATCGACAACTACGACTCGTTCACCTACAACCTCGTCCAACTGTTCCGGCGGTTCGACCTTGATATCACGGTCTTTCGCAGCGACCGGATCACCTTAAAAGAGGCGGAGCGGTTGGCACCGGACTATCTGCTCATCAGTCCCGGGCCTAAAGATCCGGCCCATGCGGGATTGTCAATTCCGCTGATTGATGCCTTTTACCGCCGCATTCCCGTTTTGGGAGTCTGTCTGGGAATGCAGTGTATCAACGAACTCTTTGGTGGTAAAACCGTCCAGGCCAATCTGCCCATGCATGGTAAAACCAGTGCCATTTTTCATGACCAAAGCGGCCTTTTTAAAGGGCTGCCATCGCCCCTGACCGCCGCCCGCTATCATTCGCTGGTTATCGAACCGGGTGCGGACACGTTAAGCCGGTTAACCATCAACGCACGAACCGATGATGAGGTCATTATGGGCGTTTTTTACAACACCTATCCCTTGCACGGGGTACAGTTTCATCCGGAAAGTTTTTTAACAAAGTTTGGCGTTGAGATGGCGGCCAACTTTTTGCAACTGCATGCACCTGACAAAAAAGCGTCATGAATCCTTCTTTGCCGATAGACAATTTAATGAAACGCGCTTGGCCGGACGAGATTGTGGCTGAGCCTCTGACCCTTGATGAACCGTTTGTGGATTTCGCCGCCCGGTTCGCCCATCTTCCCGGAACCGTGGTGCTGCTAAGCGGCGGGGATTCAGACAGCGCCCAATACCATATTTTGGCCCTTTTGCCCTGGCTCACCTTTTCCGCCAAGGCCGACCGCATTAAATTAAAAAGCGTGGACTCCACACTCGCCCTGACCGCCAACCCCTTTTCCGTTCAAAAAGCGATCGTGGCGTCAGGGAAAAAAGTATTCAATACTCTGCCTTCGGCGTCACCGGTCGCTTCAGGGCTTTTCGGCTACTGGGCGTACGATTTAAAGGATCACATCGAAGTGCTGCCCAAAACCAGCGTTGATGATCTGCACTTGCCTGATCTACTCCTTTTTGCGCCATCTGTCGTGGTGATCAAAGAGCGTCAAAGCGGCCGGGTAACCCGTTATCGCCACGCCGGTCATGGGACCGCGGTTGATCATCTGGCCCAATTTGAGTGTCTGGCCCAGGCGCCGCCGCCAAAACCGGGGCTATTTTCCGGTGACACTTTCAGCCTCAAGGCCAATTTTACCCGTCCGGCCTACCAGCGTGCCGTGGATCGCATCAAAAATTATATCCGCGCGGGCGACGTTTACCAGGTCAATATGTCCCAGCGTTTTGATACCTGTTTTTCCGGCGACCCGTTTGCTCTCTTTTGCCATCTTTACCATCAAAACCCGGCACCCTTTTTTGCTTTTATCAACGGCGGCAACCATAAAATCATATCCACGTCACCGGAGCGCTATCTCAAGCTGGAAAATTCGGTGGTGGAAACCAGGCCCATCAAGGGAACCCACCCCCGCTGTGACAATCCTCAAAAAGACCGTGAATCCAAAACCGCGTTAGAGGTGTGCTCCAAAAACGATGCGGAACTTTCCATGATTGTCGATCTTTTGCGCAACGACATCGGCAAGGTGTGCCAAGCCAACAGCGTAAAGGTCAGCAAACATAAAAAGGTTGAAGCGTATCGGAATGTTTATCACCTTGTTTCCATTATCAGAGGCATCCTTGAAACGGACTGTGATGCCACCGACCTGATACGGGCCACTTTTCCCGGCGGTTCGATTACCGGCTGCCCCAAGGTGCGAGCCATGGAAATTATCGACGAGCTGGAGAGTTGCCGCCGCCATATCTACACCGGCGCCATCGGCTATATCAGCTTTCACGACACACTGGACCTCTCCATCGCCATCCGCACGGCTACCGTTGTAAAAAAGCACATCTATTTTAGCGTCGGCGGCGGGATTGTTTTTGATTCCGACCCTTCCAGCGAGTATGAAGAGACTTTGCATAAGGGCCACACCATCATGCAGGCCATGCAAGGATCCGACGTACAAGAAGATCAACGCGAGCGGGTCTGGCTGGCTGGCAAACTGGTGCCCGCCACCCATGCGGCGGTGCCGGCCATGGCCACCGGGTTTCAATACGGTGAGGGTTTTTTTGAAACGGTGCGGGTGGTAACGGGTACCGTTCGTTTTTTAGACGAACATCTGCAACGCCTACGCCAAAGCTGGGAGGCGTTTTTGGATGAGCCCTGGCCCGATTTGGACTGGGCCGGAATTATTGATCAGGTAATCCGCGCCAACCGGCTGGATGATCAAATTGCTGCGGTTAAATTATTGGCTGCCAAAGGTAAAGAGACACCACCCCATGCCGGTATGTCGCTTTTGGTGACGGCCAAGCCATATGTCCACCGTTTGCAACAGCTCCAAACAACCGGTTTGGATGTGGGTGTTTACCCCCACCCGCGCCAGACGCCATTGGCGGATCATAAAACCACCAATTACCTTTACTATTATCAAGCCGGTAAGTGGGCCCGGGTCAACGGCTTTCATGAAGCGGTCATCCTAAACGCCGACGGCACGGTTTCCGAAACCGATACGGCCAATCTTTTCATTATCGAGGGAAAGACGGTGGTGACGCCGGCTTCGGAACACGTTTTGCAGGGCGTGATGCAAGCCCGGGTGCTCCAATGGCTTGAACAAAACGGCTATTCGATTTCAACGCGCAAACTGATGCCAAAACATTTACTCGCCGCCGATGCCGTCTGGCTGGCCAATTCGCTCATGGGAACGGTGCCTGTTTTAACTATCGACGGGCAATCTGTGGCGGAGAATCAGATCTGGAAGCAAATCAGCGTTGATTTGTTGTGAAAGGTCGGCTCTGCTTTTTCAGATATCGAGAAGACCGCTTTCAAATCCCCAAGCGATCACAATCCCAACCAAAAACCCGACGGCCAGATTGGTGGTCAAGGTGAGCGCCAATATCATCACCACTACAAAAAGGTCGGCACGTTGTTTAATGTCCACAATGGTTAGCGCCAGTTGACTGCCCGCAAAGATCAGCAGCACCCCCAACAGCGTCAGGGGCAGCAATCGCGCCAGGGTCACAAGATGTGGGCCCAAAATAATCGCACAAATCACGAATAGCATGCCGATCATGATATTGGAGCCGGCCGTACGTGCGCCAAAACGATAGTGGGCCGCCAAGCCTCCCGCACCATGGCACAGCGGCATGCCGCCAAAAAGCGCCGCCGTCACATTGGCCAGCCCCATGCTGATACAGGCCGCGCGGTTGGTTACACGTTGGGAATCTTCCCTAAAATAGGACTGTGACAGATCGGTATAGGCCATGACGGCATTTCCCAGGGTCATGGGAATTTGGGGAATCACCAGCACCACCAGGGCCGACGAAAGATCGGACAGTTCCGGCACACCAAAGGGCAGCCATTGGGGCAGAAAAAATCCGGGCCGAATCGACGCCAACGCTTCCCACCCGCCGCCCAAAAGACCCAGCAGGACACCTCCGCCGATCACCACCAACGCAGCGGGAAATTTGGCATTGTCAAGCAGTAAAAGTGTTACCACGCCGCCGGTAATCCCTAAAACGATCCCCAAGGGCACCATCCCTACCATGACCCCATCCAGCGCAAAAACGTCTTCGCCGGTGGCAAAGGTTCCCAAAATCATCTCAAGCCCTTTGACCACCAAAAGCGTCCCCACCGCCAACTGCACCCCCCGCACCACAGCAGGGGGCACCAGCTTGGCCAAATAGACTACCGCATTGGTGATGCCAACCACCAATAAGATACCACCCAGCAGCAGCCCGGCCGCGGCAATCACCCCTGGTTCCAGCTCCATGGCCAAAGCGTAGGCGGCCACCACTTTCATGGGTTGGACCGGCACGGGAATGCCAAAATAGAGCCCTGAAAGAAGATAGTAGAGACCCGCCGCTATAAAAATCGCGGTGGCGTCCAGCTTGTTGATAAAAACAAGCCCCAGGGCCAAAGGCAACAGCACACCGATATCGCCAAAAGAACCGGCCAGTTCCAGGCGGTTAAATCGAATTTTAGGGTGCTCCATGGGCGACATGCTTGTGAATCCTTATAAAAACAGATAGGTTCATTCCGTTATAATGCACTCGCAAAAAGCAATATACATGGCTAATTAAAAGGCTCTTATAGACGGCGTTACGGTTTTTCAGACGTGGGATGATAGAGGCAACCCCAACTCCGCAGATGAGTCTTTTTACGCCGCCATCATGTTATGTATTCCGGCGGGGCAATGCAACGTCAAATTCTTGGAGACAGCTCATGCAAACCATGACCATCCGCAGCGCCAAGCGCCAATCGAGCATATTGATCGGTGAAACGCTGCACCATCTGCCCCACCATCTGCCCGACACCCGGGTGGTGATTATTACCGACGACATCGTGAAAAAAATTTACGGCGGCCAATTTCCCGATGCACCCGTCATCACCATTGGAACCGGCGAAAAGGTCAAAACCCTGGAGACTGCTCAGGTCATTTACCGTGAGCTGATTGCCCGAGAAATGGACCGCACCTCTTTTTTGGTGGGCATCGGCGGCGGGATTGTTTGTGATATCACCGGCTTTGTTGCAGCCACCTATCTGCGGGGTGTTGCCTGCGGATATGTAGCCACCACTCTTTTGGCCCAGGTGGACGCCGGCGTGGGAGGCAAAACCGGGGTCAATATCGACGGCTACAAAAACATGGTGGGGGCGTTCAATCAGCCCGATTTTGTCATCTGCGACCCTGATCTATTGAAAACACTGCCGCTACGGGAAATCCGTTGCGGTTTGGGGGAAGTGGTCAAACATGCCGCCATTGCTGATGAGAAGATGTTTGCCTTTTTGGAAGATCATGGCCAGGCGCTGCTGGATTTGGAACTTGATGCGGTTTCGCGGGTCGTCTCCGATTCCATCCGCATCAAAGCGGAGATCGTCAACCGCGACGAACTGGAAAAAGGCGAACGCCGCAAACTCAACTTTGGTCACACCTACGGCCACGCTGTGGAAAAGACCACCGCCCTGGCCCACGGTGAAGCGGTCAGTGTCGGAATGGTCTTTGCCTCTAAATTATCGGTGAAAAAAGGTCTCATGTCCCGGACAGAGTGCAACCGTTTAACCGCGTTGTTAAAAGCACTTGATATGCCCACCACGGTTGAGGTGTCGCCCGATGCGTCTATCGACGCTCTTTTACGGGATAAAAAACGAGCCGGGGACACCGTTCATTTTGCGCTGCTGGAAAAGATTGGTCAGGCGGTGGTGGTGGAGATGGCCATTGATGAATTGGTTGGAGCGATTTCAAGGAACGAATAGCCCGAAATTATGCGGCAATATGAGACAAACAGTTCATGCCGCCGCCTGGGGGTCATGGCCAAGCAACTCACCATGACAGCTATAACGACCCAGCCTGCATGGGGATAAGGATTGAAATTGGCTAAAGGGTAGCCGTAACAGTTAGGTTGCGGTTGTCTTCCCGCCGCTGCCTTTTTACCATTCCGTCGTTGTGCGGCATCCCTTCTTGAAAAGGTGGAGCGTGTAAGCTAAAGAATAGCCTTACGACGAATCAAAAACCGGATTTGGAAAATGGTTCGAAAGATAAATATAACGCTTCTGGTGACGTTGATAACGGCTCTTTACGGTTGCGCGGTACGCCAGGCCGATGTGAATGGCGGGGCCGCCCAAACGCTCTTTTCCGCTTATCATGGACCCCTCAACAGTTTGTCTGGTGTGCGGGGGGCGCAGTGCCCTATGTTTCCCTCCTGTTCGGAATATATGCGCCGGGCCATTTTAAAACACGGCGCAGCCAAGGGGTGGCTCATGGGCACGGAACGGCTGATGCGCTGCGGCCATGAAGACCTTCGCCAGTTGAAAACGGTGCGGATCAATGGCGCCATAAAAATCTACGACCCGCTGGATCACAACGATTTCTGGTGGCCGGAATCCTCCAAATCCACGACCCAATTCAACTCCTCATGAATAATCCTGACCACGTTTATTCCAGATCAGTTTTGGCATAAAAGGTACGACGGCTTTAACCGGATACGGGCGTTCCGGTAAAGGTCTTTAAAGGCACGGGACCCTTCGTTTTCAGGGTGGTGGAGTCATTTTGACAAACCCGCTTTTTTCACGTTATAGTAAGCAGGCAGCACCCCTGTTATTGAATCATAGCGCCACCTGCAACGGAAAACGGCATGGCACCGCCCGCAAAGAAAAAAGCAGCAAAAACAGCTAAATATGATGTGATTATTGTGGGCGGCGGCCCGGCCGGTTTGTTTGCCGCCTATTATTTGGCCGAAAACAGCTCCTCCAAGGTACTTTTGTTGGAAAAAGGGCGGGCCATTAAAAAACGCGACTGTCCCATCAGTGCAAAGCAGGATTGTATCAAGTGCAACCCTTGCAACATTTTGTGCGGCCTGGGCGGAGCGGGACTTTTTTCAGACGGTAAACTCAATTTTATCCCCCGACTGGGCAAGACCGATTTGACCCAATTTATGTCCCACGCCGAGGCCCAGGTGCTGATTGATGAAACGGAAGCGATCTTTAACCGCTTTGGTATGGACGGCACCGTCTATCCCACGGATATGGAAACCGCCAAAGCGATTCGTAAACAAGCCAAACGGCATGGGATTGATCTGCTTATCATCAAGCAAAAACATTTGGGCAGCGATTGCCTGCCGGGCTACATCGGCCAAATGGCGGGGCATATTGAAAAAAAAGGGGTGGCGCTTCATACCTCCGAGGCGGCCAAAGAACTGTTAGTCACCAAAAAGGGTCGCATCAAAGGGCTGGTTTCCAATCGGGGCGCTTATCACGCCCCCTACGTAATTTTGGCGCCGGGCCGGGTGGGCGCCGATTGGATCGGCCGGATTGCCGAACAGCATGAACTGGGGATCAGCCAACGGGGGATTGAAGTGGGTGTCCGGGTGGAGGTGCACAATGATATCATGCAGGAACTGTGTGATATTATTTACGATCCCACCTTTTTTATCCAAACCGCCAAATATGACGACCAAACCCGCACCTTTTGCACCAACCGGGGCGGATTTGTGGCCCTGGAAAATTATAAGCGTTTTGTCTGCGTCAACGGCCATGCCCTGATGCACGAAAAATCGGCCAACACCAATTTTGCCTTTCTATCCAAGGTGGTTTTAACCGAGCCGGTGACCGATAATCAGGCCTACGGTGAATCCATCGGCAATCTGGCCACTTTGATCGGCGGCGGTCGGCCGATCCTGCAACGGTTCGGTGATTTAAAACGGGGCCGCCGCAGCACCTGGAACCGGGTCGGCAAAGGCTATATCGAACCCACCTTAAAGGATGTGGTGTGTGGTGATATTGCCATGGCGCTGCCCGAACGAATTTTAACCAATATTGTGGAAGGGCTGGAGAAACTTAACCAGGTGATTCCCGGGGCCTCCAACGATGAAACCCTGCTTTACGCCCCGGAAATTAAATTTTTCGCCACTCAGGTGGCAACCTCAAAGGAGTTGGAAACCCGCATCAAGGGTCTTTATGTGGCCGGTGACGGCCCCGGCGTGGCGGGGAATATTGTTTCCGCGGCGGCCACGGGGCTGATTCCGGCCAAAACGATTGCCGCAGCATTGCTGTAAAAAGCGAAAAAAGGAGTACACTCATGGCCCGTTCACTGGAATTGATTCCCACAGATTTGCGCTGTATTTGTGATCCCAAATCGTTTGATTTTAAAAAAACATCGGAAATTGACCCTCTGGAAGTTGTCATCGGGCAGGAACGAGCCGTGCAGGCCATCGATTTTGGGCTCAACATGGAGGCCGCCGGGTACAACATTTTCATTACCGGACTGGAGGGAACGGGCAAATCAACCATTGTGCGTGATTTGGTGACCGCTTTCGCCAAAAAGCGGGAGACGCCGTCGGATTGGGTGATGGTCAACAACTTTGAGGATGAATTCTGCCCAAGACCGCTGCCGCTCCCCACAGGCGCTGCCGGCAGGTTTAAAAAGGAGATCAACAAGTTGATCAAGGGGCTGAGACAGGAACTGCCCCAGTCGCTATCCAGCAAGAAATATCAGAATAAAGTGAGTGAGCTGCAAAAGGCGTTTGCCGAGAAACAGCAGAGCATCTTTCAGGCGCTGGATGAGGAGGCGGCCAAAAAAGGGTTGATTATCAACAAGACCCAGCAGGGGTTTCAGACGATCCCCTTAAAAGACGGCAAACCCATGGAACGGGAGGCCTTTCAGGCGCTGACCAAGGAAGAACAAAAGAAGATCGAAACCGATATTCGCGGGTTGCAGACCAAAATCGAGGGGGCGCTGCACACCATGGGTCAACTGCAGCTCGGCTTGCAAAGGGATGTGGACAACCTCATGGCCGGTGAAGCGCTTTTTGTGGTTAAAAGCCGTATTGAGGTGTTGAAAAAGCGGTATAAGGATCAGGCCGGCATCATCACCTTTTTAGAGGAACTCCAGAATCATATTGTGGAGAACGTGGGCGACTTTTTGCCCAAACAGACCCAAGGCGGGGGGCAGGAAGAGGCCGGTTTCGGCCAATATGAGGTCAATGTGCTGGTGGACCGTAAGCGCAACAATGGCGCGCCGGTTATTTTTGAAACCAACCCCACCTTTCAAAACGTTTTCGGCTACATTGAAAAACGGGCCTACATGGGAACCCTCATGACCGACTTTACCATGGTGCAAGCCGGGTCGTTGCTGAGGGCCAACGGGGGATATCTGATTATGGAGCTCGAAGCGGTGCTGCGCCAGCCCATGGTGTGGGAGGCGTTAAAACGGGCGTTGCAAAACAAAACCCTGGTTATCGAGGATCTTCCCTCCTCCATGGGCTTTGGGATCACCTCTTTACGCCCGGAGCCGATCCCGCTGAATGTGAAGGTGATCTTAATGGGCCCCTATCCGCTCTTTTACATGCTGCAAAACCATGATGCCAAGTTTAACAAAATCTTTAAAGTCCGGGCCGATTTTGATCATGAGGTGGTGCAGACCTCCGAAACGAAGTTTCAATTCGCCCAATTTGTGGCGCGTTCCTGTAAAGAGGAAGGGCTGATGCCCTTTACGGCCACAGGCGTGGCCGCCATGGTGGAGTACAGTGAAAAACTGGCCGCCGATAAGAACAAGCTCTCCTTACGCTTTGGGCTGATTGTCAATGCCCTGAAAGAGGCGGATTACTGGGCCCGTCAGTTAGGCGCCAAAAGTGTGGCGGAAAAGCATGTGCGTAAAGCTTTGGCCGAACATCGTTTTCGCTACAATCTCTATGAGGAAAAGTCCCGGGAGGCCATCGCCGATGAGGTCATCATGATTGATGTCAAAGGCAAGGTGATTGGCCAAGTGAACGCCCTCGCCGTCTACCAGATGGGTGATATCGCATTTGGGCGACCCTCGCGGATCACCGCCGAAACCTATATGGGCAAAGCCGGTGTGATCAATATTGAGCGGGAAGCCAACATGAGCGGCAGCACCCACGACAAGGGCGTGATGATTCTCTCGGGCTTTTTAGGGCGCACCTTTGCCCAGCGCTATCCGCTCAATCTTGCCATCAGCATTACCTTTGAGCAGAACTACGGCGGTATCGACGGTGACAGCGCCTCGTCCACTGAGCTCTACGCGATCTTGTCGAGCCTTTCCGGCCTGTCCATTGATCAAGGCATCGCCGTTACCGGCTCGGTTAACCAGAAGGGCGAGGTGCAGGCCATCGGCGGTGTGACCCAAAAGGTGGAAGGCTTTTTTGATGTGTGCCGCACCAAAGGGCTGACCGGGCGGCAAGGGGTGATGATCCCTAAAGCCAACGTGAAAAACCTGATGGTGAGCCAGGATGTGTTAAGGGCCTGTAAAAAAGGAAAATTTCATCTTTTCGGCGTCTCCACCATTGCTGAGGGGATCGAAATTCTCACCGGTGTGCCCGCGGGTAAACCCAATAAGAACGGCGATTATCCCGGGAACACGGCTTTCGGTAAAGTGCAGGAAAAGCTGGAACATTACCTGCGGTGCGGGTTCCAGTTGAAAAAGACCTTTGGCCCTGATGAAAACGGCAAATAATGCCGCCGCCTACGGCGGCTCCGGCTGGTTGCCGCGCAAGCGGTCACTGCAACAAGAGCTTGGCGATATTTGGTCGGCGTGCGGGAACAACCCGGAATGGGCGCCGTTAAAAGGGTGCTGTTGCACAGACCCGGGCCGGAACTTTTTGCTTCCGTTGATCCCGACACCGTGCAGATGTTGGCGCCGGGGGGATCCGGAAAAGGCAGGGCTGAAGTACGATACGCTGGCCGCAGCCTATCAAAAAAGATTATATCCATCCTCGCCAAACACCGCCCCCCAATCAGGTTTTATGGCTGATTTGCACTAAAAAGCATCCATCCGACTATTTAAAAGGAGGCGTTATGGACGACTGTATCTTTTGTCAGATCGTTGCCGGGAAGATTCCATCCTTCAAGATTTATGAAGATGAAACGGTCTATGCCTTTGCCGACATTAACCCGCTGCAGGACGGTCACACCCTGGTGATTCCCAAAGTACACTTTGCAAATATTTGGGAACTGCCCACAGAGGTGCTGGGCGCCATTGCCGCCGCATCTCAAAAAGTGGCCACGGCTTTGCAGTCGGTTCTCAATCCGGACGGGATCTGTGTCATGCAGCTAAACGGCCGGGGCGTTAATCAAATTGTGATGCACTACCACATGCATCTTATTCCCAAAAAACAGGGCTCCCGGAAGTTTGAACTGACCGCATGGGATCCGGTTCCCGGTGATATGGATCAGATTCAGGCCGTTAGTGAAAAAGTGGCCGCTCAGTTATCGGTGTGACCATGTTAGCGCTTCTCCATCAGCAACAGCGGCGCCCGCTTTGGGGAAGACGGCGGGCTTTTAAAGGCCGATGAACGCGGCGGCTGCACATGGCGCTACACTGCTGGCCAGAGCTTACAAACGTTATCGCAACACGTTTTTAGCCATCACGGCCAAGGCGCAACATCGGTTTGAAACCCGCGACTGGGAAGGCGTCCGCCAGGATGTGCTGCGCCGGACGGCGCTGTACGGCACGGAAATTGACCTCTGCCGGGCCCAGATCAAGGATCAGATGGGGGCGCAAACTGGATCAAAAACGAGTTGGGCCGCTATGGAGAAAGCCTATGAGGCCAAAGTGGCCGGGCATGCCGCAGCACCCATGGCCATGACCTTTTTTAATTCGGTGATGCGTAAATCACTTGATATCACCACCGGACGACCGGTTCACCCTTTCGTGGATCCCGATACCGCTGCGCCGGTCAAACTTCCCGCTGTTCGCACCTATCGGGGGACCCGCACGGACAAGATTCGGGCGCTGCTCAAGGATTTTGACTTTACCATCCCTTTTGCCGACCTGGAGGATGATATCCGCTGGATTGGCTTCAGGCTGGATCAAATTCTAAGCAGCTGCGATGCCGACACCGAGACGGTCATCGAGATGCTGACCGCCCCTTTTTTCCGGGATTGGACGGCCTTTTTGGTGGGTCGAATACTGGTGGGAGAGACCGTATTGCCGTTGATTTTGGCCGTTGTCCACAAACCCAAAGGCCTGGAAGTGGATGCGCTGCTATGGGAAGACGGCAGTGTTAGCATCTTATTTAGTTTTACCCGGGCCGCCTTTTTTGCCAAAACCCTTCATCCGGAACGCATCGTCGCATTTTTAAAAACAGTTCTGCCGGAAAAACCGGCCAGTGAGCTTTACAGTGCCCTTGGTTTCTCCACCCATGGTAAAATCCTTTTATGTTGCGAGATGCGGCGCCAGCTTGGCGAAAAAAGTGTTCAGTTCCACATCGCACAGGGACGCCAAGGCATGGTGATGGCGGTGATCCACGCGCCCCATTATGATATGGTGTTCAAACTGATCCGGGATCATTTCGAATATCCCAAAAACACCAGCCGCGAAGCGGTCCAGGCCCGTTACGAATATGTTTTACGGCACAATCGGGCCGGTCGACTGGTTGATGCCTGGCCTTTTCAGCAGCTTTGGCTGGAACGCCGGCTCTTTTCCCGCTCCCTGTTGGATCAACTGGAGGATTTGGCCGGTGAAAGTATTACCATTCTGCCCGACCAAGTGGTGTTGCACCGGGCCTATATCGAACGTCGGGTCACGCCGCTGGACCTCTTTGTCGCCCAAAACGACGCCACGGCGATTCGTCATGTGGTGGTGGATTACGGTCAGGCCATAAAGGATTTAGCCCATAGTAATGTTTTTCCGGGTGATATGTTGCTGAAAAATTTTGGTGTTACACGTCTGGGGCGGGTCGTTTTTTACGATTATGACGAGCTCTGCCGGTTGACCGAATGCCGTTTTTTAACCGATCCGGATCCCGGCGGTGCCGGACCCGGCGATGTCTACCCGGAAGAGTTACGCATGACCGACGGACTGCCCGAACCGTTGCGGCGTCTTTTTCATGACGCCCACAGCGAGCTCTTTATGGTGCCTTTTTGGAAAAACGCTCAAAAACGAATTATGGCGGGGCAGTGGCGTCCCATTGCGCCCTATAATGAAAAGCAGCGGTTACGGCCTGGAAGCTGATATCAAAACAGAACGCCAATATAACCGGTAGCCATCGGGCGCAGCGTATTGTTAGGCACATTTATTCCTAAAATGATAGCGAAGAACATTTCCGGGACTGGCTTAAGCGCTATAAAAAAGATGGACTGACGGGGTTATTCCGTAAATATTCGCCCGGCCGTCCCGCCGAAAAAAGGCGCGAAGTTAAAAAACGAATACGGCAAATAATCAATCGGCCACCATCAGAATACGGATATATGGATAGTGTCTGGACCATCCCTCTTATTACGCATGATATTGAAAAAGAGCTGCATATATCCGTCAGTACGGATGCCGTCACCAGGGCCTTAAAGGAGTTGGGCTATTATAGCTATAAGCGACCCTCAAAAAAGCCTCCTCCTGTCGCACCCGGCCGGGAGGAGAAAATCGTTGCCATAAACAGAATTATCAGGAATATTCAAGAAATAACCCGTAAGGGCCAAAGCGCTGTTTATGCCCTTGATGAATCCTATTTTTCAACCGAACCCTACCTTGTTCAGGGTTGGTTTAAAAAAAGGTGGCCGCCATGGGATCCCCACAGCCTCAAAAAGGGAACGTCTCACGTTCTTTGGTTGCTTGAATCTGTCAACACAAAAATTTTATTGGAAAAAGTCCTCGCAGGGCGAACAGTGAACAGTTCATATGTTTTTTGACCCGGTTGCGTCGGCGAACACCCCAAAAGCAAATAAAAATATTTTATACAGAAATATGAAGTTTATCGCGGATTTACATATCCATTCCAAATACTCCATGGCTACGGCCCGTAATCTCGATTTGGAAAACCTGTACGTTTGGGCGCAGAAAAAGGGCATCACCGTGGTGGGAACCGGCGACGCCGCCCATCCGGCCTGGTTGGGTGAAATTAATGAAAAACTCATCGAAGAGACCGAAGGACTCTACCGTCTCAGGCCGGACATCGAAAAAGAGTTGGAAAAAGACATTCCCCCAAGTTGCCGCGGGCCGGTGCGCTTTTTACTTTCCGCGGAGATCAGCACCATTTATAAAAAAAGCGGAAAAACCCGTAAAAATCATAACCTGGTATTACTGTCTTCCATCACAGCGGCAAAGGCGTTTAACAGGGAACTGGACCGTTTAGGCAACATCAAATCCGACGGTCGGCCGATTCTTGGCTTGGATACCCGCGATCTGCTTGAGATTACCCTTGAAACCGACGGTAAGGCTCTATTTGTCCCGGCTCACATCTGGACACCATGGTTTTCGCTTTTTGGATCCAAATCGGGGTTTGACTCCATTGAAGCCTGTTTTGAAGATCTGGCGCCCCATATCAAAGTTTTGGAAACCGGTCTCTCCTCGGACCCGGCCATGAACTGGCAGGTGTCCGCTTTAGATGGAATGACCCTTATTTCCAACTCCGATGCACACTCACCGGCCAAATTGGGTCGCGAAGCCAATCTGTTTGATTGTGAACTCAATTTTCCAGCCATGACGACCGCTATGACCACCGGCAACCCCGAGCAATTTTTAGGAACGCTGGAGTTTTTCCCCCAAGAGGGCAAATATCATCTCGATGGTCATAAAAAATGCGGTTTCACCTGCAGACCCGAAGAGTCGCAAAAAACAGATACGCTGTGCCCGGAATGCGGCAAACCTCTGACACTGGGTGTTCTCTACCGGGTAATGGAACTGGCCGACAGACCAAAAGGTGAAAAACCTAAAAACCGCCTTCCGTTTAGAAGTTTGATTCCTATGACCGATATTCTGGCGGAAATCTATCGGGTGGGAACCAACACCAAGACAGTTAACACCGCTTATGAAAAGGTGATCAACACATTGGGCCCTGAGCTGAAAGTTCTGGCTGATATTGATATGGAGTGTATTGAAAGGGCTGGAATTCCGCTGCTCGGTGAAGCGATCCGCCGCATGCGTAAAGGTGCGGTCCACATCGATGCCGGCTATGACGGAGTTTATGGCAAAATCACTCTTTTTTCAGACGATGATCGTAAAAAACTGGCGGGGCAGCAAAACCTCTTTACCGCCGAACCCGCTAAAAAAGAGCGGTCACATGCAAAAGAGGGTCAACCGCACGCTTTTCAAAAAGAGCAGGCCGTAAAGAGAAAGAAGCTTGCGGATGCCGCCGTAAGATTGAACCCGGATCAAAAAAAAGCGGTTTCGCATGGTACTTCACCGCTTATCATTGCGGCCGGTCCCGGAACGGGCAAGACCCTCACCGTCACGCAGCGAATAGCGCGGCTGATTCTGGAAAAGGGTGTGGCGCCGGAAACAATATTGGCGGTGACCTTTACCAATAAAGCGACCCGGGAAATTGGCCGCCGCCTGGAAAAGGAGCTGGGCAAAAAAGCATCGTTACCGGTCATTAACACCTTTCACGCCCTCTGTTTAACGCTCCTCACAGAAGAAGCAGGTGCTTCGGTTCGGGTGCTTGATGATTTTCAACGGCGGTATCTGATTCAGACCTCCGTTAAAATGGCACAGGCCAAAGGGGTTCAAACCGATCTTTCCATCGGCACGCTTGAAACAGCGCTGATGCAGGCCAAGCAAACAATTGATTTTTCAGACACCGTCCCGCGTATGCCGGATGCGGCGGACAACACGGTTTTAGAAATCTATCAGCACCTTTTGGCGGTTGAGGGGGTTTTAGACTACGAAGATTTGATCCGCCAGGTGGTGTGGCGCCTGTTTCAGGATAAAGCTTATTGTAACCGGCTGCGAAACCGCTTCCGGTATCTTTTTGTGGATGAGTATCAGGATGTCAACGAGGGGCAATACCAGCTGGTGCGCCTGCTTTCGCCGGAAAACGGTCACGGGCTGTGTGTGATTGGTGATCCCGATCAATCAATTTATGGTTTCAGGGGGTCCGACGACCGCTTTTTCAGGCGTTTTCAGGAGGACTTCCCCAATTCCCGGAAGATTATTTTGCAGCACAACTACCGTTCCACCGCCGCCATTGTAACCGCCGCCGGACAGATGCTGCAAAACAGCCAGGCGCATAGCGCCCACAATGCGACTCATGGCGAGCTGGAAACCATCGGGTTTTTTGAGTGTTCATCCGACCGCAAAGAGGCGGCTACCATCGCCCGGGCGGTCATGGATATGGTCGGCGGGCGCGGTTTTCACGATATTGATACCGGCTGGATCGCCCCTGACAGGGATGGGGCCCCAAAAAGCTACGGGGATATCGCCGTTCTTTTCCGAATCCGGTGCCAGGGGCGTTTAATCGCCCGGGCCATGGAAATAGCCGGTATACCCTATCAACTGGCTGACCGGAAGCATATTCTTGACCAAAGCGGCCTGCGCGCGGTTCTGTCCGCTTTTCGACTGGTTTCGGGATGTGATCTCTATTCCGATTTTGAAACTTTTTGCAGCGTTGAAAGCGATGCGCCCGGCAAAAAAAGCCTGGAGATATTTACCCTGTGGGGATTAGGGCAACAAAAAAAGGTGGCCGAGGCGCTTTTGCTGGTACAGCAGGCAGGCCTGCCCGGCGTCAGCGCAGCTCGTGAGCGGCGCTTTAAAAAAGTAACAGACACTATTATTACGCTTCAAAAGCAGCTTTCCGCCAAACCCATTGATGAAAAACTGGCCGGGCTGATCGATTATGTTACACAAAAGCAGGGGGTTATGGAAGAATCGCAGGCCCGGCAGGATCTATTGGCGCGCGCCAGGCGACATAAAGGTGACGACGCCTCTTTTTTGGCGGGGCTGAGCCTGCTGCAGGATGTGGACAGTTGCCGTTTTAGTGCTGAAAAGGTGTCTTTGCTTACCATGCACGCAGCCAAGGGGCTGGAATTTCCCGTGGTTTTTATTGCCGGGTTGGAAGATGGGTTGGTGCCGTTTCAATCGGACAATCGATCCCGCAAAACAGATTTAAAAGAGGAGCAGCGTCTCTTTTATGTGGCCATGACCCGGGCCAAAGAGGCTTTATATTTGAGCTGGGCGAAAAAACGGCGATTGTTTGGCAAAGTTGAAAATAGAGCTTCAAGCCCCTTTTTAACACCTGTTTCAGACACCCTTTTGGCCCGGCAAAAAGAGCTGCTGAAATCAAAACCGCGCAAACCCAAGCAGATGACGCTTTTTTAGATCGGAATATTACGCATTACCCTTGCCTTGCATGGCGATTTTACGGGCTTTGGCGAAATCCATCATACGGGTCAGCGACCGCACCGCCTTTTTGCGGGTATCTTCATCCACGGTGATTTCATTATCACCGTTTTCCATCGTAGCGGCCAGATTGCGCAGACCGTTCATCCCCATCCAGGGGCAGCGCAGACAGCTTTCGCAAGTGGCCGTGGCGCCGCCCGTGGGCGCTTCTAAAAAGAGTTTGTCCGGCGCCACCTGTTTCATCTTATAAAAAATACCCGGTTCGGTGGCCACGATAAAGGTGTCGGCCTCCAGGGTTTGGCTCGCTTTAATGAGGTCGGTGGTGGAACCCACCACATCGGCCAGCCGCACAACATTTTGGGGGGATTCGGGATGAACCAGGATCCTGGCTTCGGGATATTTTGCATGCAACTTTTGAATCCCGTCGGCCCTGAACGCATCGTGGACAATACAGGTTCCCGGCCAGATCAGCATCTCAGCACCGGTCATCCGCTGCACATAGGAGCCGAGATGTTTATCCGGCGCCCAGAGGATCTTCTCCCCTTTTTGCGCCAGATGTTCCACGATGGGCAAGGCGATGCCCGAAGTGACCACCCAGTCGGCCCGCGCTTTCACCGCTGCGCTGGTATTGGCATAGACCACAACGGTATGACCGGGATGGGTATCGCAGAATTTGGCAAACAGCTCCACCGGGCAGTTGAGATCCAGCGAACAGGTGGCTTGGGTATCGGGCATCAGGATCCGTTTTTCGGGGTTGAGAATCTTGGCGGTTTCACCCATAAACTGCACCCCGGCGACCACCAGCGTGGAGGCGGGATGCTCGCTGCCAAAACGCGCCATTTCCAACGAATCGGCCACATGGCCGCCGGTCTCTTCAGCCAGTTTCTGCAGTTCGGGGCTGGTATAGTAGTGCGCCACAAGAACGGCGTCTTCCCGGTTGAGCAATTTTTTGATTCCGGCAATCAGATGTGACCGCTCTTCAGGTGTCAGCTCGGCGGCCTGCTCGGCCTCAACTTTACGCGCCCGGTGGATAGTCTCTTCGGAAACAGCCGATACCTGAACCAGGTTTACGTCGTCAATGGCCTCTTTCCGGCTCATGCCGCCTCTCCTCATTTCAGTTCTGCGGTGGTTGTTCACGTGTTAAAGCAATGCTTTTGGTCTAAAATAGAACCGAATCTTGAAAAGTTAAGGATTTGGGTCCAAAAGGCCTTTTATTGTCCCATATAAGCCATTTTAAACAATGCCGCCACTCCTGGTTCTCTTGCGCTTATATTTTTCAATATTTTCCCGGCGGTGAATTTCCTGAAATCCCTGACAAACCCTATTGTGTTACCGGTCTTGGTGATTAAATGGACATGGTTACTCATGAATACGAATGCAAAAAGCTTGAGAGCCCTGTTTTGCTGAAACCATTTCAGGCTGTCGGATAGAATATTCCACCGACGATATCTGTCGAGAACATAATACCCGTTTTTAACCGTCATCGTTGTGAAACAGGTTCCGCCCGCTTTCCTTTGAGAACTTCTGACTGATGGCATGATTTTGGGGTTGTTACATTTTAAGAAAACCACGGAATAATTTTTCTGACCCATGGCCTTTAGCCGCGCGGCCATGCGCTCGGCATAGCAGTTGGCGCACCCTGCGCTTATTTTGGTGCACCCGGTAACCGGGTTCCAGGTGGATTGGGTCCATTCGATGGTGGAGTTGGTTGAGATGGGTTTCTGTTATATAGAGTTCACCCACTGTGATGAAGGAAATTGCCAATAACCGGCCCTGGACATGTGGCGCGTATAATTCAGCTAACGGGCCGCCCTTCATTAAATATGAAACGATATTCGTGTCCAAAATAACTTTCGCGGCGCTCATGATGTGGTCCCTTCAGACATTTGTTGATGCCGCAATTCTTCAATAGCCTCTTCAAACCCGTCACCTATTTCACCCGGCCATGTACCAAATAAAGCATGTACATCCGTTACCGGTTTTACATTTTGGGACACCGCCAAGTCTTCGATTACAGGAGATTTCCAAAAATCCGGCGATATCGGCGTCCCTTGGGGCAGAAGATCAACAGCCTCATCCTTCTTTTCTTCCAACCGTTCGATGTCATGAATCCGGATGCTGGTGATCTTGCCGGAAACAGGGTCTTCTTGTGCTTCGCCGACAATGCGAACGTATTGGAGCATATCCTCCAACACTTCCTCCTTCTGTTCATCGTTAAAAAGGCACAACACCGGATCTCCAACAGATGGATGCACCCGGCAGCGGGTGCCGTGCTCTTTGAAATCTGCCATCAGCAACCGCCCTTCAATGGTACGGATGTTGATTTGTGGCCCTTTGATCCGCTCCTGTATTCTGGTGAATCCCTGGGGCGTGTAGGTTGATGAAACATGCGTTTCACGATGGTTCAGCGTGAACTCCATTTTCTCCACACCACGTTTGAAAAGTGTTCCGACATCGCGCCATGCCATCAGCACGCCGGCGTTAAAACCGCACGGCAACGATGTATCCGGTTTTTGCACGGTGGATAATCCAGCAACGGCTTTTTCCAAAATATCAAGACCGAAATCCATGTTGGGAATCGCTTGCTGCTTTCCTCTCCGTTCAAATCCCAACACAGCCGACGGACTGCGGTGCGTTAATAAAACCAGGTCAAGTGAAACCTCATTTTTTATATTGCGTGGCTGCGGACCCCGCCGCAGACTTTCCGATTCACCGGCCAACACGCGTCCTGTCCCAAAAAGCGCCTTCTCCAGATTGGTTAGAAACCGCAACAAATGGGAAACCGGGATGGTTCCCGTCCCAATAGCGCTGCCTTCAAAGCATACCGTTAATAATGGATTGTAAGTGTTCATAAGACCCCTCCAGGCTTCGGCATTCCTGTTTTTTTCCTTTGCCGAATCTTTACCATTGCATGTTCAAGGCTTGATGTCGATAAGAAAACCGGGGTTCAGGTCGGAGACCGGCGTCTCGCAGGGCGGCAATCCTTTGCCGCCAAACAAGGCGTCAGCGCTCGCGGGTTGCAAGCCCCGCTCGTCGGCATGGGGATGCCGACCTACGAAAAACCGGGACATCAACCGGATGACCGATCAGGAACTGATGGCGTGGGCCAAGCGAACAGCAAAACCGGAAACCGGCACCTCGTAGGGCGGCAATCCTTTGCCGCCAAACAAAGCGTCAGCGCTCGCGGGTTGCAAACCCTGCTCGTCGGCATAGGGATGCCGACCTACGAAAAACAGAGACATCAACCGGATGACCGATCAGGAACTGATGGCGTGGGCCAAGCGAACGGCAAAACTGGAAAAGGATCAGTCGCCGTAGCTCCGCCAAGGGTCCCGCCCGCTTTCCCTTGAGAGATTCTGACGGATGGCATGATTTTGGGGGTTGTTACATTTAAAGAAAACTAGGGTTCAGGTCAGAGACCTGAACCAACAGATGGATTGGGTCCATTCGATGGTGGAGTTGGTTGGCATGGGACGCATTTCTTTCGTCAAGTCTTTTCCGTTTTTTATGGATTTTTCAAATAATCCCTCAATCCGACCATAATTTTCGCGACTCTTGTAAACAGTTCAAGCATTGCAAATGCCTCGTTCATGTCATGGTTTGGGAGTGCTGAATGCGCACCGTCATTTCGCATTTGACGTATATGATCAAGAATGGCGTTTAAATACAGGCCGGGTTTTTGGACTTGGGTTATCTTGGTCACCTCATGCAATCGGGGCTCAATAACCTTGCGAAATTTTTCCAGCCTCCGGGAATATTTTCCGTTTTTTGGTTCGAGTCGGATATTCGACCACTCTTTATTGCTGGTCTCAGATATTGCATCATCAACTTCATCAAACAGCGCCTCCACGGCAACACCAAGCATTACCATTGAAGCGCGCGGGCAATTATTGAAATAGCTGTTGATTGCTTCAGTCAAATAACTTTCCGCCACCTCTCCCAAAACGACACCCTGCGATTCTAGCCGCTGCAAGTACTCATCAGATGAAAAAAAGATGCTTCGGTCTTGCCCGCCACCATCTCGCAACCATTGCTCTCCTTCGGGCGTAATCGTTAGAAATGGTAGACCCGGATCGGTATCTGTTCCGGGAACAAGTTTTCCTTGAAGCACCAGGTTCCAGATGAGCTTTCTAACTTCAATTTTCCCCGCCATGCCCCACTCTACTTCACTAACTTCAAATGCTTTTTCCGCTACTCTTTTTTCTATACCAGTAATTTGGATATCCTCTTGCGGTGCTGGGTATCTTGATTTGATCCCGCTTGGAGTTCCTAAGCCAAGATACTCTTTAAGAACCCCCATGAAGATCGATCTCAACTCGGCAAAACTTACTTTATCCCTTTTCATGGCATAGTCTTTCTTTGGATTTATTGCTCATTTGGAATTTGTTGTTTGCTGGGTGTAACGGGTGTTATCACCATAACGCCACGGCCCGGCAAACAGATCAATGTAGGCGATTTTTCCGGGAGATCGTTGAGGATAACGTTTTTGGGTGTTGATGATAACTCTTGCCCAGGCATCAAAATATTTGGATACGATCGCAATTTTGACATGCGATTGGCCAGTTTGTTCGTTAAAGAAATTTTGGTTGGGCATCTCACCCTCGGCTATTCAAATTCCTTTTTACTCTCCGAAATACATCTTCTATCAACTTCTCCACAGTGTATCCAATAAGCAGCCTCTTTGCCAAACGTACATCTTCGGGATCTTTCTCATTCAGCAAAGTATCAAGCCATGTTTCAAAATCTTCTATATTTTTGCTTGAATAAAAAACACATTTTAAATCAGACAGATATTTTTGTGCCAATTCCGTCTGTATGATGTTGTATGCATTTCTATCAACTGTCATTGAGTCAACATATGGTGCATAGGTTGAAATATGAAAAGCATCATTTATTGCAGACAAACCGTACCTTTCCGAAAATTTCTTTTCATGTTTTGTAAGCCCACCTTGCTTCATTGCGTTTGATGCTCTATGCAGTCTGATACCTTCGAATGCATTTAAAATCGAAACAGAACGAGGTAATTCTTTTTTATTTACTAAAGTTTCGCAGAAGCTATACGCGTCTGTTTAATTATTGCATTTTCAATAATATCAATAAAGTGAAACAAAGTGTCAGGCTCAATTTTGTAACAAAGTACATCACTTGACCTGATAATCAGCTC